>Ga0101944_10000138_pt1 | contig 245633 bp, 203 predicted proteins | sample DewCreD2012metaG_FD_75245 | JGI IMG/M metagenome (GOLD analysis project Ga0101944, IMG submission 75245) | Hot spring sediment bacterial and archeal communities from British Columbia, Canada, to study Microbial Dark Matter (Phase II) - Dewar... ...
ATCTGGGAGCTAAGGGGTAATAAAGGCGGCCCTCTGACCTGGCCAGCAGCCCCTAGGAAACCAAATTCACCCCCAAACCCCCTCACACCCCTCCCTCTGCAAGGTAGGCGGTGGATTTGGGTTGGGCTTTGGGCTTGAATTCATTTTGCTTTTGTCCTAGCATTGCCGCCGGCAAAGGATTTCATCTAGCTCGGATTATTCTCCAAAGCCCGTGACCTTGGGGGCTGCACCCCCAAACCTCAGGTACGTTTTGGGATATTCCGAGCCAAACCAGGAAAGAACATTAAAGCCAGGTTCTTTTTGAGTATAGACCGGTTTATTAAAATACCCCCCATTATCCACTCATCGTGAATAATGTGGGCTAGGCAAGAGGCTTGGGCAGAATGGACAGGTACCGCACCATAGTGGAGCAGATTCCAGAGGCTCTTTTCGTACTCAGAGAGAACAGGATTCTGTTTCTAAACCCCAAGGCCAGGCAGCTTCTGGGAGTTCAGGAAAACCAGGAAATAATCTTGGAGGAGTTCATAGAAGCAGAGGAAAAATCGGCCCGGTCGGATGGCCCAGAAGATTTGCAGACAGGCAAGCTCCACGAGGCTTGCACTGTGAGACTTTTGGGCAGGCAAGGGCAGGTTCATTGGGTTCGCATGCAGGGAGCACCCATCACCTGGGAAGGGGATTCGGCTCTTCTTTACTGCATCACGGACATGACCAGAGAACGCCTCCTGGAGGAAGACCTAAGGGCCTCAGAGGAAAGATATCGTACTGCCATCGAACATGCCAATGACGGGGTGGCCATGGTCAGGGGAGACCTGCATATCTACGTGAACCAGAGGTTTCTGGACATCTTTGGTTACGAAAGGCCTGAGGAGGTCATAGGCAGGCCCGTTTCCATGATGGTGCACCCCGAGGACCGGCAAAAGGTCACGGAGTTCAACCTTCGCAGGCAGCGGGGGGAGCCAGTGCCATCAAGGTATGAATTCAAAGGCATAAGGGAAAACGGGGCGCCCATCTATGTGGAGGTATCGGCCACCAGGACCAGTTACAGAGGAGAGCCCGTCTCCCTGGTGTATGTCCGGGATGTGACCGAGAGAAAGTGGATGGAAGAAGCCTTGCAACGTTCCCGGGATTTCTATCTGACCCTGTTCGAGGAATTTCCGACCATGATCTGGAGATTGGGGGTGGACGGCCAATGCGACTACCTCAACCGGGCTTGGTTGGATTTCACAGGAAGAACCCTAAAAGAGGAAAAGGGTGAGGGCTGGTTGCAGGTGATTCACCCGGAAGACCTGGAAGGCTTCAGGGAGCTGCTTGAGCAGTCCCTTTCCAAGCAGGAACCCTTCTCGGCCGAGCTCAGAGTCCGCAGGAGAGACGGGCTCTGGAGATGGATTCTGAAGATCGGAAGGCCTTTCCATGGGCTGGACGGGGAGTTCGCAGGCTACATAGGGGCATCTTTCGACATAACTGAGCGTAAAGAGCAAGAAGAGGAACTTAGGGTGAGCGCCACCCACGACCCCCTCACAGCCCTTCCCAATCGAAGGCTTCTGGAGGATCGCCTCAAGGTAGCCCTGGCTCAGGCTTCCAGGAAAAATCTTCGTGTGGGCGTGATCTTGATGGACTTGGACAACTTTAAGCAAGTCAACGACAAGATGGGGCACTTGGCAGGCGACGAGTTGTTGGTGGAGTTGGGAAGAAGACTATGCGCCCTCGTGAGGGGAGGGGACACAGTGGCGCGCCTGGGGGGAGATGAGCTTGTTGTTGTACTCCCGGAGATCAACCACCCAAGGGACGCCCAGAAAGTGGCCAAGCGAGTGCTGGAGGCAATCCGCAAGCCCTTTCTGATCAGCGGGGAGGAGCTTTCAATAAGCTCCAGTCTAGGGACTGCCATCTTCCCTGACCATGGAGGCTCGCCGGAGGTGTTGCTGCAAAGAGCAGACCAGGCCTTGTACCAGGCCAAGGCCAATGGCGGGAACCGGGCCTTGCTCTTCAACCCATCCTCGGGGGTGGGGAGGCTTGCCCGGAGTCTCGCAGAAAGGAACTGAGTTGACCTCAAAGATAATTCTTCAGGGTCCTGCAACTCCATGCAAGGGTTTGCCCAAAGCCTTGTGGGATAGCTCCACCAAAATTTCAGAGAGGGTAGGATGGGGGTGGATGGTGCTAGCCAAGTCTTCCAAACCTGCACCCATTTTGAGGGCCAAAGTGCACTCTCCCAGAAGTTCCGTCACATGGGGACCTATTAGTTGCATCCCCAGCAGCCTCTTGGTGCCTTTTTCCCACACCACCTTGGCCTGGCCTGCAATTTCCCCAAGGATCTGAGCCTTACCAACCCCGCGCATCAGGAAATTTTCAGAATTTGCATCCATGCCCAAGGCTTTTGCCTGAAGCTCGCTCAAGCCCACAAAGGCCACCTCCGGGGAGGTGAAAATGGCCGAGGGGACCGCCTCATAATCCATGATCTTGGCCTCTCCTGTAGCATTTTCTGCTGCCAAAAGCCCCTCGGCAGAGGCCAAATGCGCCAGCATGGGCCTTGATGGGCCAAGGGCATCCCCCACTGCCAACACTCCTGAAGCAGAGGTCTCCAGCATCTGGTTGACTCGAATCCAACCCCTTCCATCAACTTCCACCCCCAGGCTCTCCAGACCAAGGCCTTTGCTGGCTGGCTCCCTCCCCACGCAGACTACTACCCTGTCCACCAAAACAGCCTTTGAAGCCTGCAACCGAGCTGGCACGGCTTCCAGGCCGGGGGAAGGCCCTAGAATCACCTCCAGCCCGCCATCCTGCTCCTGAACCTTCTCTACCGCTTGCCTCAGGTACACCTGGATGCCCCGTTTCCTCATCTCCCGTTCCATCAATGTGGATGAGTCCGGATCCAGGGCAGGCAGGGGGAGGAGCCTCTCCAGTGCCTCCACCAAATGCACCTGGGATCCGAGGCTCTTGAGGATGCATGCCAGCTCACATCCTATGACTCCCCCTCCCACTATGAGCACGCGGGAGGGGATCTCCTCGAGTTCCAAAACATCCGAGCTGGATAGGATCCGCTCACCATCAAAGGGAAGGGATGGCAAGCACAGCGGCCTGGAACCAGGAGCCAGGATGAGCCTGTCCCACTCCAATCTTTCGCTCTCACCAGATGGAGTCTCGAGCCCCAGGAGCCCTGGGCCCAGGATGCGACCCACTCCCTGGATGTGGCGAACACGAAGGCGCGATAGGATTTTCAGGATCCCGGTCTCCTGGATCTCCACCACCTTTCGCTTTCTAGCCATGAGCCGGGCCAGATTGACCTTAGGGGTACCCCCCAGGTCAATGCCCATATCCTCTTTGCTTCTCAGTGCATCCAGAAGCTGGGCCGTGGCCTTGAGCACCTTGGTTGGGATGCATCCCCAGTGAAGGCAAGTACCTCCAATCCGCTCCTTCTCCACCAAGGTTACCTTCGCCCCCAGTTGCGCGGCCCGGATCGCCGCCACATATCCCCCAGGCCCCCCACCCAGGACCACAATACGCATGGTTCCTCCCCCACTCCAAATCACACGGTCACCCGCGGTAGCGGTGGCACCTGCCCCTGGAGTGGAATTAGCCCGACTTATTTCTCCAAAGCCCGTAACTTAGGGGGCTACGCCCCCAAACCCCCGATACGCTTCAAGATATCCCGACTCAAAGCAGAACCAAACCTGAAACCGATAAGCAGGCCGCTTTTGAGTATGCACCGGTTTGTCCAATCATGTCATTAAGATAACCCGCATTATCCACTGATGCTGAATAATGCGGGTCAGTTTAGCCTGTACGATGCACCATCATAAAGCCAGGCAACAACCATCATGGCCGGCCCAGCTTGGGACAACCCTGGCATTGCCCCAATGGGACACCCTTTAGAAGGGACTGCCGGAAGGCCTGGTAGGCCTGATCCTCCCAGATGGATCTCAAAGACCTCTGGGCCAGGTTTCCAAAGGAGAGCCTCTCCAGGGGCTTCTCCCCTCCAGCCCTGAATTGCCCGGCTCGGGGCACATCCAGGTTGGTATAGACGCAAGGAGTCACCTCCCCGTCGGCCCCCACAACCACGGCCCTAAGCACGTTCTCTGTGCAGGGTCCGGATGAGCCCTCCTTTCCCCCGAGGTGGTGATGCAAAAGAGTTCCCTGGGCCGCAAGCCTCTTTCCCACTTCATCCAGGCAGGAGAGCAGGCCTGGGGTCCTCTCCCCTACCACCTCTCTCTCCAAGGAAGGATCTAGCACACAATCCAGGGTGCTCACCACCACCTGGCCCACAGGCAGTCCCCTGAGGATATGGGGAAGGCTCACTAGCTCCTCCAAGGCGGATCCAAGGAGCATGTAAGCTATGTGGATCTCGGGAACACGGGACCTTGCCTGGGACCGCGCCTGGAGCAAGGATAAAATGCCTGCCATGACCCTCCCCAAGGGGGCCCCCCTGCGGAGCGCGTCGTTTTTTGGCCCGGTGCCGGCCAAAGAGAAGGCCACAACGTCAATACCCGTGGCCACCAGCCCCCGGGCCAGTTCCTGGTCCAGGAGCGTTCCATTGGTGGTGGTGCCAACCTGGCAGCCTGCTTTTCGAGCAAGACGAGCCATCTGAAAAAACTCCGGATGGAGAAGAGGCTCTCCCCAGCCCTGAAGGTGCACATGGCGGACCCTGGGAAGGTCTGGAAGCAGTCTTTTGAAGATCTCCAGTGGGAGATCACGCTCTGGCCAGCTCTTCCCATAGACCGTCCTCGGGCAATAAGAGCAAAGGGCATTGCAGCGGGTGGTCACCTCCACCTGGATCCAGTCCCACAGGGGTGAGTCAAACATTCTCTCCCACGGAAAGAGCACCATTTTGCTTCCAACCCTTGACAGTTACTTGCTGCCTGATATTATACCTCACGAGTTGGATATTGGCTTTCTCTATCTTTCTTTTCACCCCGATTGAGGTCGACCATGGGCATCCGGCACATGGACTGGGGCGCACGGGACTTCCCCAGAGCCTCTCCCATGAGCTCAAGGAAAAGGCTCTGGTGCAGGCACTCCCATAACATATTCCCAACCAGAAGGAGGTGACCATGGCACAGAAACAAGGTATCGACTGGTCGAGTCTTTGGAAGAAGGACGAGTGGATGGCCGTTTGGTTGGGCTTCTTGATCATCATCCTTGTCCTGGCCGGCCTACCAGTGAAGACACCCTCTTTCAAGTGGACCACGGACGGGGAATTCAAGGGGCATGTACAGACAGTAATGCCAGCAGTGGAGAAGCTGGCCAAGGATGCTGAACAAAAAGGGGAGAAGGCAGTAGAGGAGAAGGCCAAGGCCCTCCTGGGGGCCATGTCCAAGGGGGAGAGGGGGGCCATCGGGAAGGCCGGCAAGGATCTGGAGGTGGCAGCCAAGGATGCCAAGGATTCGGGGATTAAGAAGAAGGCAGGGGATATAGGAAAGGACCTGGGAGGCCAGGCAGGAAACCTCACCAGCAAGGTCTTTTCATGGGATAACATCTGGAGGGCCATCCAGATCGGTATTGCGTACCTGATCCTGAGCGTCATAGCCATGGCCCTCATGGGCGAAAGGGTGGGGGCCTTTATCCCCGGGTTTGTAGTGGTCTTCGTGATTGCCTGGGTGGCTCAATTCATCGCAGGAAACTACACCATTTTGGAATACGGGCTGGAGTACGTGCTTTGGTGCCTGGCCCTGGGGCTCTTTGTGAGCAACGTGATAGGGATCCCAGGTTGGCTAAAGGTGGCAGTCAAGACAGAGTTTTTCATTAAAACAGGGCTTGTGATCCTGGGCTCAGGGATCCTCTTCACAGAGATCATCCAGGCAGGGGCTTACGGCATAGTGCAGGCGGTGCTGGTTGTTGCCTGCATCTGGTATTTCACTTTCTGGGTTGCCAAGAAGATGGGTGTGGACGATGAGTTCGCTGCGATTCTCTCAAGCGGAGTGTCCATATGCGGGGTCTCTGCGGCCATAGCCACATCAGGGGCGGTCAAAGGTGATCCCAAGAAGCTGAGTTACGTGACATCCATAGTGCTCATCTGCGCAATACCTATGTTGGTGGGCCAGCCCCTTATAGCCAAGGGGGTCGGAATGCCGGATGTGGTGGCCGGGGCGTGGCTTGGAGGCACGCTCGACACAACCGGCTCTGTTGTGGCGGCAGGAGCGCTCATAAGCGAGACGGCCATGAAGACAGGGGTCATCGTGAAGATGTCCCAGAACGTGCTCATAGGGGTTGCGGCCTTCATCCTCTCCATAATCTGGACCTTCAAGAAGACAGAGGGCCTTCCAGAGGGTGAAAAGCCGGGCCTGATCGAGATCTGGTACAGGTTCCCCAAGTTCGTTCTGGGCTTCATGATTGCATCCATAGTCTTCTCATTCCTCCTGGACCCCAAGGTGGTCTCGGCCACAAAAGGGGCGCTGGGAGGTCTAAGGACCTGGTGGTTTGCCTTGGCCTTCACCTGCATAGGGCTTGAGACCCGCTTCAAGGACCTGGCAGAGCTGGGAGGCGGAAGGCCTGCTTTGGCATTTATCATAGGGCAGGGGGTGAACATCATCTGGACCCTTATCCTGGCTTACCTCATCTTCGGAGGCCTGATCTTCCCGGCTCCCAAGCTCTAGAGGCGATCTGGGCATCAGGAAACCCAAAGCCCGGGTGGGCCAAACCCACCCGGGCCTGATGGCAACTATCAATTTCTCCCATATCTTTTGCCACCGGGATTATTTGGCACATACGGGGAATCCCCGGCTAACCTGGATTCTTGACGAGGGTCGGCTGAAAGCATCCCGGGGATTGGAGGTGTAGCCCCCAAAGTCACCGAGTTTGGCTAATTGTCCGGGCTAGTCGAGAGCTCGGATGATGTGTGCCATCTCAGGAATCATGTTTCAGTATCTTAACTATATGCTTTGCTAGACGATCGTTTATTTCCCTGTGGCGAGGGACAGGTTGACATGCCTTTGTGACTGGATTTTGATACCAGTCGTGTTTAGCTCCATGACGGATAAGCACGCATCCCATCTTCTCCAACTGACCTATCAACTCTTTCCGATTCATGCCACTTCAAGGGATGCGACCTTTCGAACACAAGGGATGGCTCCCCCAGTAAGCTCCCTGTAAATGTCCTTCAGATTCTCCTCCAATTCTTCCCTTGTCTCGCCTTGGGTCCAGTAATCAGGGTATTCTTCCAGATACCCGAGCCAGGCATCTCCGTCTTGCCAGTAAACGTATCTTACCGTATCCATTGATTCTCTCCAATGAAACACGCTCTGGAGCGCTTTGTCCCATTCCCCAATCCCGGCTCTCTCCGGGTCTGTGCAGTCCCGGCCCTAGTTGGCACCAAGTCTGGGCCAACCACCAGTCGGTCCCTTCTATCATTCTACTTGGACGTCGTCAACTATGCACGTGGATTTTGTTGAGCCCGTCACCTCAGTGCCTCTATGCGGCTTTCTTGTCAACCCGATGATCGACATTCCCCAGGGCCTGTTCCAAACTCCCTGCCTGCCCCGACCTTCCTCAGACAATCCTGGGGGAAGCGGTGCGTGCCCCCTGTACCCTCCAGGGTCACCTCCACCAGGGCACTGGGGTCGTTGATGACCACATCGGGATCGGTCACTATTCCTTTCTTTCCCACATACTCACACATGTAGGGCTCCCAGCGCTCGTCCGTGGATGCCCGATAGATCTCCACTCGATCCCCTTGGCGAAGGGGGCCTTCCTGATCAACTGGCTCCATTTTTTTTACCTCTCCGGGGGCGAGATCCCGCTTTTGGACTCGGCAGTTGCCTTACGCGCGCACCCTTCGCAAAGGAGTCTCCCACCAAAGGCCTGGGCAACCCCCTCTGTGCGCTTTCTCACGTAGTCAAGATACCTGGCCGGCCCCAGGGGGACACCGCAGTCCTGGCATCTCTCCAAGCGCTCCCGCTGCAGTATGGTGCCCCCCAGGATGAGAAGCCTCTCGCTGCCCCTGTCCTCTATCCGCATGGCGCCCGTGGGGCAGTTGGCAGCGCATGCCCCACAGAGAATACATCTCTCGGCCGTGAAACGAAAGTCCGTGGGCAGCCCCTCCCCCTGGCCCACGTACCCCAGTTGCAGGGCATCTATTCCCATGCTGTCCCTGCAGATCACCACACAGCGGCCGCACCGCTTGCATATGTCGCATCTGAGGCACCTGTGCGCTTCCCGCCTTGCCTCCTCTTCCCCCAAACCCAGCTCCACCTGTTGAAAGGTTATGCGGCGCCGCTCAGGCCCCAAGAGACCCACTTGGGCCCTTTTCAGATCCATCTTTAGGGAAGCCGAAGCCTCCCAGGGCTCCAGTCTGGCCCTTCTGACCGGCACCGCAGGCATTGAGGGCTGTGGGAGCCCCTTGAGGAACCTGTCTATCCCCTCGGCAGCCCTTTTCCCGGCACCTATGGCTTCAACCACGGTGGCCGGGCCCAAGACCACGTCCCCTCCGGCAAAGATCCCTTCCCGGCCGGCCCCTGCTGTTATGGTGTCCGCAACTATGGTGTCCCAGCTGGTCCAGCGCAACTCCAGATGCTCCAACCCTTCTGTAAGGACCCTCTGGCCGATGGCCGTTACAACTGCATCCGCTGAAACCAGGTGATCGCTTCCCTCAACCGGCACAGGTCTTCTTCGCCCCCTGGCGTCCGGATCGCTCAACTGGGCCCTCAGGCATCTGAGCCCCGCAACTCTTCCTTGCTCCCCCACCACCTCCACGGGAATGGTTAGGAATACCAGGCGAACACCCTCTTCCTCGGCCTGGCGCACCTCCTCCAGATTGGCAGGCATCTCAGAGCGGGAACGTCTGTAAAGAAGGCTCACCTCCTTACAACCCAGCCGCACCAAAGTTCTGGCAGCATCTATGGCCACGTTTCCGCCCCCTACCACCACAACTCTCTCCCCGGGTCTCCTCCTGGAGCCCATGGCCACATCCTGGAGGAAGCGCATTGCATCCAGAACTTGCGGCAAATCCTCCCCAGGCACTGCCAACCTGTGGGAAGCATGGGCGCCGACAGCGATGAAAAAGGCCTCGAAACCCTCTTCTCTTAGAGACTGAAGGGTAACATCCCTGCCGAACCTGGTGTTGAATCGAAACTCAACCCCCAGCTCCTCGATGAAGCCCACCTCCCTGTCTATGACCTCCCTTGGAAGCCGGTAGCGGGGGATCCCCACCATCATCATGCCCCCGGCCATGGGAAGGGCCTCTATGACCCTCACCCTGTGGCCCTTGAGAGCCAGAAAATAGGCTGCGGTGAGTCCCGCAGGGCCTGCCCCCACCACGCAAATCCTGTGGCCTGTGTCGGGCTCTTTGGGGGGGTTGAGGTACCTTCCCTCGGAAAGGGCCTTCTCAGCGGCAAAGGCCTTGAGTTCCTTTATGGCTATGGGGGAGTCCACCTTCCCCCTAACGCACACAAACTCGCAGGGATGGGTGCACACCAGCCCACAGACCCACGGGAAGGGGTTATCCTCTCTGATGAGGGAAACAGCCTCCTGGTAACGCCCCTGCCCGATGAGGGCAACGTAGCTTGGCACGTCTATGCCTGAGGGACAGGCCATCTGGCAGGGGGCCGGGGCCAACAGGTCGCACTCACCGCTGGGACAGTTGCGAGTCTGGATATGGCTCCGGAAAACCTCGCCCCGGCTCTCCAGGGCGGCCAGGACTAATTTTCCCAGGCTGGCGCCCTCTGGATCCTGCCATTCCTTCAGTGACCGAGCCACTGAACTTAGATCCGCCAGATGCTCCGAGCCTGCTCTGCCCTGGGCAATATCTTCCAGGAGCACCAGGAGCTTCTCGGCGCGCATACGCGCCCTGGGCTCGCGCACGCGCTCCTCCCCCAGAGCCGAGGCCACGGCCTGGCGGGTCTCTTGAACCGGACAGGTGCTTTCCTGGACCATAAGCCCCAAGCCTCCTGCCAGGCCTCTACTCCCCCTGTTTCCGAACTGGGGGCTTTCGCGGTTTGGCCGAGGGACCAGTGGGCTGCCTCAGGGTCACCTCCCAGCCCACAGCGGCCATGGCCTTGGCATGGCGGTCACGCCTGGCATCCACCACGCTTTCGGGCTTCCCAAAGTGAAGGCACTTGGTCACGCACTTGGCCACACAGGCTGGCTCAAGGCCCTGGTCCACCCGGTCCATGCAATAGTCGCACTTTATGGCCTTTCCCGTCTCCGGGTTCCACTGGGGGGCGCCCCAGGGACAGGCCCTCATACAGGCCTTGCAGCCAACGCACAGATCCTGGTTCACAAATACGATCCCGTCTTGGGCCCGCTTCTGCATGGCCCCAGTGGGACAGGCAGCCACACACCAGGGTCTTTCGCAATGAAAACAGGGCATGAAGATGAAATCCATGCGAGGGAGCCCCCCCACTAGCTTGGGCCCCACGGTCATCACCCTGCAGAGCCTGGGACCCACTGGAAGCTTCTTATTTTCCTTGCAGTGGACCTCGCAGGAAAGACACCCTATGCACTTGCTGCTGTCGTGGAATAGGTAATACTCGCTCATGCTGTTCTCCCGTGTATCTATTGAGCCTTGTGGTTCATCAGGGTCATTGGGTTAAGGTGAAAGGCCCCCTCATCCCGCCCGGCAGCTGATTCCATCCCGGTCTGCAGCCTCTTTACTCCTCTTTCATCCTTCATTCTTCACTCTTCACTCTTCACTCTTCATTCTTCACTCTTCACTCTCCACTGTCTCTTCCCTGCACCCCTCAAGCCGGCCTCACTCTCACGAAGGTCTCGTGAAGCCCGGGGCTCCCCCCCACCATGTCAGTGACGTTTTTCTGCAGGACCGTGTCGGATGCCCCTTTGTTATAGCAGCGGGTTGTTACAGGCACCTGGCGACCGAAACCGTGGAGCATGAATACGGCCTCAGGATGGATCAGATCGGTGAGGAAGGCCCTTATCCTGCCCCAACCCTGGTCGGAGGAGACCTCCACGTACTGCCCGTCAGAGATTCCCAGCTTGGCCGCCTCCTCGGGGTGTATCCAAAGCACGTTTTCTGAGACCAGCTCGTTCAAATAAGGGTTATTCTGGGTAGAAACGTGGGTGTGGACTGCATTTCTTCCCACAGTGAGCCGGAACATTCCCTCGGGAGGGGCCTGGGGGCTCTCGTAAGGAGCGAAGGAGGGGAAGCCGTTTTCTTCCAGGAGGCTCGATACCAACTCTATCTTGCCCGAGGGGGTCTTGAACTTGATGCCCTCCTTTCGATCCCAAAGGATGGGCTTTTCGGCCAAGCCCACGAAGCCCTTGGCATCGAATTTCTCCAGAGGGATCCCCATGTCCTTGAGCTGATAATTCCAAATGTCCTCGATGGAGGAATAAGGGAAGTATTTGCCGAGGCCCATCTTTTCGGCCAGGAGCTTCACGATTTCCCAGTAAGGCTTTGTGTCGTACCTAGGGGGCACGCACTGTTTCCTCATGTAAATGGTAGGCCTGGGCCCGTCGGCCATCTGAAGGGAGTCGGAACGCTCAAGATAAATGGACTCGGGCAAGACCACGTCCGAGTACCAGGCCGTCTCGCTGAAGTTCACATCTATGGTCAGGATGAAGTCCAGCTTGTCGAAGGCCCTTTTGTTCTGGTTGTAATCCGGGATGGAAAGGAGGGGATCGAACCTGTAAGTCACGGCCGCTTTTATGGGGTAGGGTTTCTCTTCCAGGATGGCCAGGGGCAGTTGCTGGCCCACCCCATGGGCCGGATCGCAGATAGGGAGCAACTCTCCTCCAACCCCGTCAAACCTGGGGGCCTTGGGCTTGGGGAGCCCCTCTTGGTCCACGTATTTTCCGAACCCGCCGTACCCGGCGTCTTTGGCCGTTTTCTTTATGATGAGCCCCCCTTTGGACTCGATACTCCCTAACAGGGCATTCAGAATCACTATGGAGCGCCGGAAGTAGATCTCGTTGGTATGGTTGGCCCCTCTGTAACCATAGTGAAAAACCACCTGGGGCTTTTCTTTGCTGATTTCCCGAGCCAGAGTCACGATCTCTTCGGCCGGGATGCCGGTCTCCTCCTCGGCCCACTGGGGAGTCATGGGCTCCACGAAGCCTCTCAGTTCGTTGAGACCCGAAACCCACCTGTTCACGTAGGGCTCATCGTAGAGGTTTTCCTTGAGGATCACATTTATGAGGGCGTAGTTCAGGGCCAGGTCAGTGCCCGGGCGGATGAGCCAGAAACGTTGAGCCTTGCTGGCCGTGATGGTGGCTCTGGTGTCGATGTAAGTGATCCTGGCCCCTTTTTCCACTGCATCCATCAAGGCCTGGATGGGTTTCAGCTCCAAGGACTCGAATATGTTCCTGCCGTACAGCACGATGTGCTTGCAGTTGGCGTAATCTATTGTGACCTGGGCGTCTGTGTATCCCGTGAGGGTCCTGAAGGCCGTGTTTACCGAACCCTTGCAAAGCGCGTCATGGGTGTAGTGGTTGGGAGAGCCCAAGGCCCTCATGAAGGTCTTGCTCAGATGGGTGTTGAGGTTTTGCCTCTCCCCGAAGACCACGCTTTCAGGCCCATGTTTGGATATGACCTCCTGAAGCCTCTCAGCAGCATAAGTGATGACCTCCTCCCAACTCACCCTCTTCCATTTCCCCTCTCCCCTGGCCCCCACCCTCATCATTGGGTAACGAAGCCTCTCGGAATCGTTAAGAAGCGCGCTGCCCGCACTTCCCTTGGCGCAGAGGGCCCCCTTCAACTGATGGGGATTCCCCTCAATCCAGCGCACGGCCCCGTCCTCTACTGTGACCTTGATGGGACAGCGCACTGTACACATGAAACAGATGCTGTAGACTTCTTTCTGCATCCCAGCCTCCTCATATTGGTGGATATCAGGACACGGCAGTCCCAGAAGCGCAAAGCAACAATCATGCCTTTTTATGCTGAGGAGAAGCCAATACTCGGGGACTGGTAAGCTCCTAAAGAGGTCACGGCTGAATCTTCCACGCCTATTGTTTTATGGGGGAGGCCAAAGAGGCTCAAGCCCAGGGATTGGTGCAAAAGAAATATTGCAGTTCTGGAGCCAAGAGGTTAGAGTATTCAGAACATTCAGCATTGATTAGAGGTGAATCCGTTGATGCAATTTTTTCATTGCACCTCCGTATGGAGGGGCCGAAGGTTTTTCAAGAAAAAAGCTTCCTGGGCAACAGGCCTTTTTTTTCTGCTTTGGGGGTTGGGGCAGGAAGCCTGGGGGCTTCAGGTCCACCCTGAACCAGAGGGGCTTTACAGCCACCAGATAGCCCACCTCTTCTTCATCCTGAGCATGGCAGTGATGGTTTTCTGGTTACGCAAGAGGGGACTCATACGGGAGCCCGGCTGGCGGCTTATCCAATGGGGCTGCATCATGTTCATAGTCTGGAATGCCGGGGCCTTTATAGGGCATGCCGTTGAGGCACAGATGACAGAGGAGTCCTTTGTGGGAAAGGGATGGTCGAGGGCCCTGCTGGTCCAGGGTCTAGTCTCCCCTGTAATTTATCTGCTCCTCAAAATGGATCATCTCACCTGTGTGCCGGCCATTTTGTTTCTTTTTCTGGGGCTCCGAAAAATAAGACAGAGGGCTGAGGCTCCATGAGCCCCCATATTCAGATACCAATGGCTCCCATATACGTGGTGGATATTCTGGGGGCCGCCCTTATGATCCTGCTTTCGGCCATGTGCGTGGGCATAGCCCGGGGGCTTTGCCGGAGAGACCCCGAGAACCTCCTGTGGACTTACCTTCTCTGGCTCTCCTCAGGGCTTCTGATCTTCTCCCTTTCCCGCTCCGGGAGTCACTTGGTCAAGTACGTGCTCCTGGCGCTGGAGCTGGACAAGGCCTGGATCCAGATCCGGCCCATCACCGGTTCTCTCAACAGTTTGTCTTTCGTGCTGGTTGGGGCAATAACACTGTTTTTCAGCCAGATATACGCCACTTACCAGCGTATGGGCCAGGACAAGGCCACCATACAAGGGGCGCACCAGGAGATCCTCGCCCTCAACGCAAACCTGGAGCGCATAGTGGCGGAACGAACCAGGGATCTCTCGGCCTCGGAGGAGAAGTACCGCCGCCTGTTCGAGGGCTCCAGGGACATGGTCTTCATCTGCGACGGCCAGGGGAGGCTTCTGGACATCAACCAGGCAGGATGGCAGCTCTTGGGGGCGCAGGAAAAAGAGGAGCTTCTGGGCAGGGATCTCCTGGAAAGAGTTCTGCCAACGGACAATCGGGGGGGGCTCTTGGATAGGCTTCAGCACAGGGATTTTGTCTCTGATCTGGAAGTGGTCCTTAGAAGGGACGGGGCAGAGGACTCCATAGCTCTCTTGGCCGCCACCGTGAGGCGTAACCAGGTGGGGATTCCCGAGCGTATAGAGGGCATCTTGAAGGACATCTCCTCCAGAAGGTGGATGGAGAGGCAACTGCTTCAGGCAGACAAGCTGGCCTCCCTGGGGCAGCTCTCAGCCGGTGTGGCCCACGAGATAAACAACCCCCTGGGCCTAATCCTGGGTTACACACAGCTTCTTCTTCGGGATCTGGAGCCACAGGGCCAGGTGGCTCAGGACCTAAAGGTAATAGAGAAGCACGCTCAGCACTGCAAGCGCATCGTGGAGGATCTGTTGAAGTTCTCCAGGTCTTCAGGCACCACCAAGACCCAGCAGGACATAAACGGGCTGCTCCAGGAGGTCCTGGCAGTGGTGAGGAGCAAGTTCGAGCTGGAGAGGGTCAAGGTGGTGGAGGAGCTGGCTTCGGGGCTTCCCAGATTGACGCTGGACGGGGACAAGATGAAACAGGTCTTCATGAACCTGCTCATGAACGCTCGCCAGTCCATAGCAGGCGAGGGGAGCATAACCGTGAGGACTGCTCTCAACAGGAGAAGGGACAGGGTCCTGGTATCATTCCAGGACACGGGCTGCGGCATTCCCCCGGAGATCCTGCACAGGATCTTCGATCCCTTCTTCACCACCAAGCCCGTTGGGGTGGGGACAGGTCTGGGGCTCTCGGTCAGCTACGGCATAGTGAGGAACCACGAGGGGGAGATCCGGGTTGAGACCGCTGTGGGCAAGGGTTCCACCTTTATCGTGGAGCTTCCGGTGGAGACAAGGGGGGAGGAGCCATGAGGGAGCCCCCGGCCTCTATCCTGGTAGTGGACGACGAGCCCGACATGCTGGAGCTCCTCAGGCGCACGGTATCAAGGGAGCTGGGCTGGAAGGTTGTCACCGCGGGCTCGGGCAGGGAGGGGCTTGAGGCAGAGCAGGAGAATTCCCCGGATCTGGTGCTCCTGGATATAAAGATGCCGGACATGGACGGGATGGAGGTGCTCAGGATCCTGCGCCAAAGGCCCAACCCGCCAACAGTTGTCATGATGACAGCCTATGGGGTAATAGAGCTGGCAGTGGAGTCCATCCGCCAAGGGGCTTACGACTTCATCACCAAGCCCTTTGACTACGCGAGGCTGGTCCACACCCTTCGCCAGGCCATGGAGCACAGGAGGCTCCTGAGAGAGAACCTGGCCCTCCAACGCCTGGTGAGGGAGAAGGAGACTTTTCAGGAAATGGTGGGGACCTCCCCTGTGATGCGCAGGGTCTTCGAGACCATCCAAACGGTGGCCCCCACAGACGTCACTGTGCTCATAACAGGGGAGTCAGGAACGGGAAAAGAGCTAGTGGCCCGAGCCATCCATAGGCTTTCCCGCAGGTCAGGGAGTCCCTTTGTGGCTGTCAACTGCCCCGCCCTGCCTGGAAACGTGCTGGAAAGCGAGCTTTTCGGGTACGTGAAAGGGGCTTTCACCGATGCCCGGCAGGACAGAAAGGGCCTCTTTCAGGAGGCAGAAGGCGGCACTCTTTTCTTGGATGAGATTGGGGACCTTCCCCATGATCTTCAGGCCAAGCTCTTGAGGGTCCTGCAAGAAAAAGAGATAAAACCCCTGGGGCAAAACCGCACTGTGAAAGTGGACGTGAGGGTACTGGCCTCCACCAACCAGGACCTCGGGAAACTGATGTCAGAGGGGAAATTCAGGGAGGATCTTTTTTACCGGCTGAAGGTGGTCTCATTGCACCTTCCTCCCCTTAGGGAGCGAGTGGAGGACATACCTCCTTTGGCCGAGCATTTTCTGCAAAAACACGGCCCTAGGCTGGGGCGGGAAGGAATCCGGCTGGCTCCAGAGGCCATGGAAAGCCTTCTTTCCCATGACTGGCCCGGAAACGTGAGGGAGCTGGAAAACAGGATCCAGCAGGCCTTGATCCTGGCCCGCTCTGGGAGCATAGGCATCACACAGTTGTGGCCCGAGCCTGCCCCGAGGGGCTCAGAATGGCCCAGTGTACAGCACCTGCCTTACAAGGAGGCAAAGCTCAGAATTATTAGCCACTTCCACAAGAATTATTTCTCAAGGCTTCTGGAAGAAAACAAGGGAAACGTGACCAAGGCCGCCGAGGCATGCGGCCTGGAGCGCCAGGCCCTCCAGCAATTGCTAAGACGCTTTGGGATAAGCCGACAGGATTTCATTTGAAAGCATAAGCAAGCCAAGGGGCCTATCTTCTGAGCTAATAGTTTTCCTGCCGCAAGAAAAAAATTGCACTCACAGGAAGGGCTTTCAGTGTCTGCCTTCAGCCGAAGCCGCTTGTCGGCTTAGGAAATTAGGTTGGAATTGCGACCTTTCTGTTTTTGGCATGGGTCTTGATTGTAACAGGAATCAATTTTCCTCTTTTCGAGGTCTCAATTGTCTTTGGTCTTGGTGATAGAGGATCAGGAAGATGCCTGCGGCCTTGTGCAAAGGCTTCTGATGCGCATGGGGCACACGGTTGTGTGCGTAGAGCATGCCTCAGAGGCTGACCTGTGGCTGCGGAGCAACTCTCCAGAGCTGGTTATCCTGGGCACCGGCCGCCAAGGGGAGCTGGCTTTGGAGCGCCTACAGGTTTTGGAACGCCACGGGGTGGAGGGCTCTCGGGTTCTCCTGGGTGCCAGGGCAGATGCCCGGGAACTGGTCATACGAAAATACGGCCACAAGGTGAGGGAGGTGTTCGACTCCCCCCAGGGGTTGGACGGGCTGGAGGCCATGGTCCGCCGCGCATTCCAGGCCAGAGCGGATGGGCGAGGAGAGGAAGGGGAAAGGAGTGGGGCCGAGCGGGACGCCTCGTGAGAGGGGCCCCTCCCGGGTTTTTCTCCGGCCTCGTTTCATAACACCCAAATGTTAGAGGAGGTGGACATGAGGCACAAGCGATGGAAGTTGGTTGTTGCAGTTGCTGCTCTTATGGTGGGCTTGGGGCTTTCGGGACTCCCGTGGGCCCAGGCACAGAGCCCCCAGGCTCCCCAGCCAGCTCAAGCGGCAAAGCCACCCACGGATAAGCCCAAAGTGGGGAGCGATCTGGGTCTGCCGGGCAAGATAGGGCAGGAGGTGGCCAAGGCCCCGGTGGGAAAAGAGCCAGGCCACATAGATCCCCAGGCCCCCCGAGGGGTCTTCGGCATCCCTGGAGCTCCCAAGATAAATTACATCCTGGCTATTGTCTGGGCTGTTTGGGTGGGTTGGATATTCTCCACTGTGGGGGCCTTCGGTGGGATCATGGCCGGTGTTGGCCACATAACCGTATTAGGTTTGGGTGATTATGCCAGATCCTTTGGAAAGACAGCTCCTGGTTTAGGTAAGACCCTCACCGACAGCATCAGGACCTCCAACCAGTTCCTGGTGGGGCTCTCCTCACTGGTGAGCTCCCTCAACTATCTCAAATCCAAACAGCTTGCCTGGCCCGTGGGAGTCGCCCTGGCCTTGGGTTCCATAGCGGGGGCTCTTTTTATCCCTTGGCTTACCGGGGGAAAGATCAGCTTTGCACAGTACCAGGGCTGGTTCGGGTTATTTGTGTTCGTGGTAGGGGCATTCCTGTTCTATGAGACAACTCCTAAAGGACAGGAGAAGAAGAAGGCTGCCAAGCAGGCTGCCCAGGCCTTTGCCAAGGCCAGGAAAGAGGGCACCACCGGTCAAGGGATAACCTTCAAGAGTTTTTCCATAACCAAGGCCACATTCTCCTTTTTCGGCATCGAGTTCAAGTTCAACCCCATCGTCATATTCGTAGGGGGGCTAGTCATAGCCGCGATTTCGTCTTTCATCGGTGTTGGAGGAGGCTTCCTTTATGTGCCTTTTCTAACCACATTCGTTGGGGCGCCCATGTATGTTGTTGCCGGTACCTCGGCCATGGCAGTGCTTCTGAGCATGATCACAAGCATTGCTGGTTACATCACGGTAGCCAAGGCGGGCATGGACTGGGGACTCGTTGGGATCGAACTTGTGGGGATATTCGTGGGCTCCATGATAGGTCCCAGGACACAAAAGTACATCCCGGACATATGGCTCAAGAGGCTTTTCGTTGTGCTGGCCCTCTATGTGGGTTTGGGCTACTTCAGCAAAGGTTTCTTTGGGAAGGCATGGGTACCCATGTGATTTTTGAGGTGCCAAAGGGAGGGGCAAAGGCTCCTCCCTTTTTTCCTTGAGAGGGCGGCAAAGTCATGCCTTTTTTGGAGTACATAGTCTCATGTTTTTTGGTAGCCTCGGTGGCGCTGGTTCTAGGAGAAATCACTATCTCTTTGGCTTATCGTATCAACAGGGGATATCTTAGGAAGCTAAACCAAGAAGTCCGTGAGTATCAGCGTCTCTCTGAAGAGGCCTCGGTTGTGGCCGACTCTGAGACCTATCGAATAATTAACAGGGAAGGCAATGATGCCTTCGGGAGGCTCTTCTTTTACAAGATTGCACTTTCGGCAGCATCCCTTTGGCCCATATTCTTTGCTTTGCAGTGGCTCCAGGACAGGTATGGCTCAAGGGAGCCCCTAATCCCCGGCACATCCTTGGAGGCCAACTACTTTGTTTGTTTTTTGATCTGTTACATAGGTTCCAGGGTGCTCTTGGGCAAGCTCAAAAACAAAATACCCTACTTTCGCCAAGTAAAAGAAATGCTGGATGAGGACCAGGAGGAAAAAGAGGAGTTTCAGCCCCAGGTCCGAAATAAGATGTAATCAAGTCATGCTGAACACCCGACACTTAATTCTGAATTAATCCCGCCTCCCCACAGAGAACCATGGCTGCTGCACCCACGGCCCCGGCTAGTGAGCCCAGTTCGGACCTGACCACATCCAGGCCTTCACCTGCAGCCTTCATGGCCCTGTCTCTCACGCCCTGTTGAAGCTCCTGCACAAGTTCGGGCACCCCCTCCACCACCCCTCCCCCCAACACTATCAGTGCTGGATTGAACCCATGCACAATGCTTACCAGCCCTGCCACTAGGGCCTCTTTGGCCCTGCCCAGGATCTCCCCGGCCAGGCGGTCCCCCTTCTGAGCTGATTTGACCACCACCTCGGCCGTTATCCCCTCCACATCCCCACCCGAGAGTTGAAGGAGCCTGGCTCCGGCCGCAGGGTAAGCCTGCACAGCCCTTCTGGCCTGTCTGGCCAAGGCCCTCCCACCGGCCATAGCCTCCAGGCAGCCGCGGCCCCCGCAGTCGCACGAGGGGCCGTGGAGGTCCACCACCATGTGGCCCAGCTCCCCGGCACTGTTGGAGGCCCCTTGAAGGAGCCTCCCCCCGGCCACCACCCCTCCTCCTATCCCGGTTCCCACAAAGAGGCAAACCATGTCCTGCGCGCCCCTTCCCGCCCCGAACCTCCACTCCCCAAAGGCAGCCGCCCGCACGTCGTTGGTCACCAGGACAGGAAGCCCCAACTCCTCCCTGAGCCACCCACCCAGGGGCACCTCCTTCCAACCCAGGTTGGGACCAAAGATCACGGTGCCTGTGCTGGCCTGGATTTGACCCGCAACCCCCAGGCCAACCCCGATGGGTGAGCCTTCAACCCCGGTTTGCGCAAGGATCTCCCTCACCGCCGTAACTATCTGAGACCTCACGGCTTGCGGCCCCCCGGCCAGATCCGTTGCAAGCCTTGTTCTTGCAAGCACAACCCCCTCTTCATCCACAAGGGCCGCCTCCAGCTTGGTTCCCCCCAGGTCAACTCCCACGGCAGTTTTTTTTTCTGTATCCATTCCTTACTTATTCCTCAAGGCATGTTGGTTTTGGGATCCACCGGTGGGTGCTCCACCTGGCGGCTCCCTTTGGGTCCGGTCACAGCCACACCGGCAAGTCTGTAATAGTTATACTGTTTGTCTTTGCCCCCGTGCTCCACAAGCAGGTCCTCTTTCTCGTAGAGCAGCTCCAGGGAAGATCGCCTGGTCATCTCGAAATCAGGGGTGAGCTGTATGGCCAAAGTTGGGCAGGCCTCCTCGCAAAGCCCGCAGAAAATGCACCTGGCAAAGTTTATCCTGAACCAGAGGGCGTAACGCCGCCCGTCTTCACGTTCGGCCGACTGCATGGAGATACAGCTCACCGGGCAAACCGCCGAACAAAGGTAGCAGGCCACGCATCTTTCCTCCCCGTCAGGATCCCTGGTCAAGATGATGCGCCCCCTGGTCCTGGGGGGAAGGCTTCGGCGCTCTTCCGGGTATTGCTGGGTAAAGGGTTTTCTGAAAAGATGCCTAAGAGTCGTGATAAGGCCAAGGCCGAGGGCCTGGAGCCCTTGGCCGGGGCCTGCTTTTCTTCCCTCGTCTTCCATCCTTTTCTCCAACTGCTCCCAATTAGGCCCCAAGCAGTGCCATTACCGCGCCTGTGGCCAACACGTTCAGGATCGATGCCGGAAGAAGCAGCTTCCAGCCCAAGTGCATGAGCTGATCATAGCGCAGTCTGGGGAGGGTCCCCCTCACCCAGATGAGCAGAAAGGCCACCCCCGTCACCTTGAGCAAGAACCACACCAGAGGAGGCAAGACAGGGCCTTTCCATCCCCCAAGGAACATGGTGGCCACCATGGATCCCAGGACCAGCATGTTCACGTATTCCCCCAAAAAGAAAATTCCGAAGCGCATTCCGCTGTACTCGGTGTGATAACCTGCCACCAGCTCGTTTTCAGCCTCCGGAAGGTCGAAGGGGATGCGCTTGCTCTCTGCCGCGGCGCTTATGAGAAAGATGACCAGCGAGACCGGCTGGAGAAGACCGAAAGGTAAGCTCCCCTGCGCCTCGACTATGCTCACCAGGCTGAAGGAGCCTGCCATCATGACCACAGGCACGAGGGAGAGGCCCAAAGAAAGCTCGTAGCTGATCATCTGGGCAGCCCCCCTGATGCCGCCCAGGAGACTGTACTTGGAGTTGGAGGCCCACCCCCCCAGTGCAACCCCATAAACGGACAAAGAGGACATGGCGAAAACATAGAGCACGCCTATGGGCAGGTCCGCCACCACCCCTTGTACCTTGGTGCCCCAAAACGTGAACTCTGGCCCCCACGGCACCACTGCGAAGCTCATAAGCACGGTGGATGCCACCAGGGCCGGAGCCATAAGAAAGATCACCCTGTCCGCTCCAGCCGGGACCAAATCCTCCTTGGTGAAAAGCTTTACCATGTCTGCCAGGGGCTGGAGGATTCCCCCCGGACCTGCCCGGTTGGGGCCGTACCTGACCTGGAGGCGTGCCAAAAGCTTTCTTTCGGCCAAAACCAAATAGGCCGCAATCCCCAAAAGCAGGAAGATCACAATCCCCGATTTGAGCGTCGCCAGAAGGATCCCGGCCGCCAGCTCTCCCATTGCCTATTCCACTCCCTTTCCCTAAAGCTACCCGCACACACCTGGAAGGACCCCGCTCCTGTGCGCCTTCCCTAAGACGCGAGCTTTATCAACCGGATTTGCGCACCTGCTCAAACTTCAAAGATCCTGGCAGACTCCCCACCTTTTCCCAAGCCAGCGCCCTGTGGGCCTGGACGGCCAGAAGATCCCCGACCATATGCTCTTTGGTCATAAGGGTTAACTCCAGTTCCCCTTGTTCCCACTCGAGCCGAATCCGGTCCCCAGCTTTCACTCCCAAGAGGCTGGCGGTCTGAGGGTGCAGAAAACCTGTGGGCTCCCTCTCCATTTTCAGGGCAGGTCTGGAGTAGCTTGATAGCTCCTCTGTGCCGAAGGTGGCCTGCACCATGAGAAGGGCCAACTCGCCCTGAACGGGTTGAACCCCTGAGGCAACTTCTGCCAAACACTCCCTCTCCTGTTGCAACTCCATGGGGAGTATCCTCTGGCCTGTCCTTGCTGCCCTAAGCCAGGGGAACCTCTCCTCCAAGATGGACCTGAGAGCCTGGATGCCGAAGAAGCCCATGGACCTGCCCATGGTTTCGGAAAGCCCGGCCAGGGCTCTCCAGGCAGGTTGGGAGCTTCCCCCTGGGATCTCAAGGCTGAATTCTCTGCTTGGGTGTCCATTTTTCAGCTCCTGAGCCAAGGGGATCCCCCCTGCGTGAAGGGCCTTGGCCTCCTGCAGTCTCCCTTCCTGATTGATAAAGAGGCCGGGGCTCTCGAAGATGGTGGTAGAGGGAATTACCACTTGGGCTACCCTCACAGCCTCCGAAGGAATGTAATCCATGACCACGAGCAGCTCCAGGCTGTCTAGCATCCGCCTCAACTCTGCCTGATTGGGGAAGGCGAAAAAAGGGTCTGTCTCTACCAGGATCATGGCCCTAAGGCCGCCTTTCCGGGCCCTGTCCAGGAGTTCCTTCCAGCTGCGGACATCCTCCCCTGCCACTGCTGCAGCCCCCAGAGAGTTGGCCCCGGCCAGAACCGGGAAGAGCCCCCCCCAACCCTTCTTTTGCCTGAGTCCACGGACCAAATCCATGCACTTTCTCAAAGAAGCAACCCCACCCGCAGTCCTGCCCCAGACAACAGCCGGCCTGTTGCTAGGCTCCAGAGCCCTGAGCCACTCTTCCCCAAAACCCCCCAGTTGCGGTCCTACGAGGCCGTAGCCGCTCTCTTGGGAGAAAGATTCCAGGGGTCCGGGCAGCTCTGGCGGATGCACGGCCAGGCGGTTGAAAGGGAATGGGAGTTCCACCCCTCTTGGATCAATAAGCCCGACCCAGGCCCCTTTTCTCCAGGCCTGACGCAGGGCCAGGGCCAACATGGGTGCCTCCTGCAGGGGATCCAGGCCCACCACCAGGATGCAGTCCGCCTCCTCCAAACCGCTCAGGCTCAAGATTAAATCCTCGGCCTCCCCCCCAAGGAGAATCCGGGCGCACTCCATGGATTCCCGATCCATCCAGAAAGTGGGACCCTCCAGGGCTTGTGTATCGCAGAAGAGCCTCATTGCCCCCAGGCTCTCCAGGCTCCCCCTGGGGGAGCCCACCAGGGCAACTGACTCAGGTCCACTTTCCTGGATCACCTTTTGGAGCCTTGCCCCTGCCTCTCGAATAGCTTCCTCAAAGGAGCAGTCTCTGGCATCTAAGAGGGGCTTGCGGGGCCGCTGGGGGTGGTTTGCGTAGTCGAAGCCGTAGCGGCCCCTGTCGCAGATGAAATACCCGTTCACATCCGGGTTGTGTCTGGCCTCTATCTTGAGCACCTCCCTGTACCTGGCGTTGGCCACGGTGTTGCAGCCCAAGGAGCAGTGAATGCAAATAGAAGGGGCTCTCTCATAATCCCAACGCCTCCCCCTGAAGCGGGAAGGCTTGTCCGTGAAGACCCCGGTGGGGCAGATGTCTATGAGGTTGCCGGAAAAAGGGCTCTCCAGGGGACCTTCTGTGGCCTTGCCGAAATAGGTCCTGCTGGCCAGGCCCAGGGCCCCTAGGTCCCGATAGCCAGAGTATTCCTGGTAGAAACGTTTGCACCTCCAGCAATGGATGCAGCGGTTCATCTCGTGCTGGATCAGGGGGCCCAGATCCTGGTCCAGGTAAGTGCGCTTGGCTGCGGGGTACCTGCGCATGGAGTGACCGCCGGCCACGGTCATCTCCTGGAGCACGCAATGGCCTCCCTCGTCGCACACCGGGCAGTCGTGGGGGTGGTTCATCATGAGCCACTCCATAACCTGTTTGCGGAACCCTACGGCGTCAGGGTGCTGTGTGGAGACCACCATGCCGTCTCTGGCCTCCACCATGCAGCTCATTAGAAGGCCCTTTACAGGTCCATCAAGAAAGCTTACGGCACAGAGCCTGCAGGCTCCTGCAGAACCCAAGGCCGGGTGGTAGCAGAGCCTGGGAATATGGATACCCAGCTCCTCCGCAGCCTGGATAACCTTTGTGCCTGGGGGCACCTCTATGGAGCGCCCGTCTATGAGGAGCTTGGGCATATTAAGGGCTCCTCTCCAGAGCCCCGTATGGGCATCTGCCTAATCTCACGTGCTCCAGCAGCTCATCCCGGAAACAGGTCAAGAGGCTCTCCAGGGGCTGTGCGGCCCCGGGGGCCAGGGGGCAGAAAGCATTGCAGAGGGAATCAGCCATGGATCTGAGCATCTCCACCTGCTCCATGCTGCCCCGGCCTGCCTCCAGCTGCTCCAGGATCTCCTGCACAAATGGAAGCCCTTCCCTGCAGGGAGTGCACCAACCGCAGGATTCCCTGGCGAAGAAGCGGATCAGGTTGAGAGCGGCCCTCACGAGGCATGTGTCCTGATCAAAGACTATGATGGCCCCTGTGCCAAGTCTGTGCCCAGCACGCCGGAGGGACTCATAGTCCATCTCCACCTCCAGGCAATCGGGGGTGAGGAACCTTGTGGAAGCACCTCCTGGTAGACAGGCTTTGAATCTGCTTCCGGGGCGGAGTCCCCCTGCATGATGCTCCAGGATTTCCCTCAAAGGGGTGCCCATGGGAAGCTCGTAACAACCCGGTCTTTGAACCTTACCGCTCACGCAATATAGCTTGGTCCCTGCCCCTGTTGGGCTTTTGGCCAGCCCCTTGAACCAATCAGGCCCGTTTAGGAGTATGTGCGGCACGCAGGCCAGGGTCTCCACGTTGTGGAGCACCGTGGGCATGTCCCACAGGCCCTTCTCCGTTGTCCTGGGCGGGGTCTCCCTGGGCTGGGGTCTCGTGCCCATGATGGCGTTGATCTGGGCCGTCCCCTCCCCGCAGATGTAACGGCCCCCGCTTCTGTGTACCACCAGCTCCATGGAGAACTGGCTGGAAAGGATCCTGTTACCCACAAGCCCTGCTTGTCTGGCTGCCTCAATCTCCCTCTCCAGGATCTCGGCCATGCGGCCGTAAGCCGGCCGCACAAAAATAATCCCCTTGCTCGCCCCAACCGCATACCCGGCCAAAAGCATCCCCTCTATGACCTGGTGGGGATCCGCGTGTATCAGGACCCTGTCCTTGAAGGTGCCGGGCTCCATCTCGTCGGCATTGGCCACTATGTACCTCGGGTGGGGCCCATCCTGAGCCACACCCATCCACTTGCGGCCTGCCGGGAATCCGGCTCCTCCCCTGCCCTGAAGCCCACTGTCCACCACCATCCCGCACACATCCTGCGGGGAGAGCTCCCTCAAGGTTGTCTCGAGTGCCCTGTAACCCCCGGATGCGCGGTATTCCTCCAGAGAGGTAATCCTGTCAGGTTTCCTGTTTCGAAGTAGAACCCTGGGCAGATCTCTCATTGCTCCTGACTCTTCCCGGCCCCATGAGCTCCCCTGAGTTCTTCCAGTATTTGGTCTAATCTCTCGGGAGTCAGGTTGCCATAGACCCTGTTGTTCACCAGCATGGCCGGGGCCATGTCACAGTAGCCTATGCAGCAAACGGGCAAAAGGGTGAAAAGCCCGTCAGAGCTCGTCCCCCCCATGGGAATTCCAAGCTTTGCCTGCAGGTGTTTTGCCAGTGGTTCTCCTCCCTCAAGCCAACAAACAACACTATCGCACACCCTGATCACGAAGCGCCCCACAGGCTGCCTGTAAATAAAGTCGTAGAATGTGGCCAGCTCTTCCACCTCGAGGAGGGTCATTCCCAGAAGAGAGGCTGTCTGCTCTACGGCCTGATCGCTCAGGTACCCGTAATGCTCTTGAAGAGCAAGCATCACATCCACCACCAGCTCTCGCGGATGCTCGGCCTGAGAGATCTTCTGCCTGAGCTCGTCCAGAACTTGTTCCCTGCTTCTCATGGTCAGCTCTTTGTTGTTGATCCCTTTCCCGTCCCGAGGCACTGTTTTTTCACCCTTCACTCTTCATTCTTCACTCTTCACTCTTCATTCTTCACTCTCCACTCTTCATTCTTCACTCTCCACTCTCCACCCTCCCCTCTCCCTCTCTGCCTCCCCGCTTCTCCCCTGTTCCCGCGCCTGTATTTTCCTCATCTGTCTATGTCCGGCATTATGTAATCAATGGACCCCACTATGGCCAGAAGATCTGCTATGGTGGTCCCCTTGGCCAAAAGCGGCATGACCTGCATGTTGGCAAAGCCCGGGGCCCTGATGCGAACCCTGTACGGGTAGCCCAGACCGTCGCTCACAACATAGTAGCCCTGCTCACCCCTTGGACACTCAGTGGCTGCGTAAGCCTCCCCCTGAGGCAGGCGGGGGCCCTGGGTCACGTTTATGAAATGATGGATCAGGCTCTCTATGTCCTGGAGCGAGTCCTTCCTGTCGGGCAGGCAGTAACGGTGATCCTGGCTTATCCACCTGCCTGAGGGCATTTGCCCAGCTGCCTGCTCTATGATCCGCAAACTTTGGCGCATCTCCTCCACCCTGACCAGGTACCTGGCATAGCAATCCCCTCCGGTGGCTGTGGGCACTTCGAAATCAAAGGCCTCGTAACCGCAGTAAGGGAAAGCTTTTCTCAGATCCCAGGCCATGCCGCAGGCTCTCAGGTTCGGGCCGCTCACCCCCCACTCCAGGGCATCCTGCAAGCTTATGCGGCCTACTCCCAGGGTGCGGGCCCTGAAAATCGGGTTCCTGGTTATGAGAGCCTCATACTCCTTGAGACGCATGGGGAACTCCCCAAGAAAAGAGTCTATGGCATCCTTCCAGCCCTCGGGCAGATCCTGGGCCACCCCACCGATCCTGAACCAGGAGGGGTGCAACCTGCCGCCTGTGATGAACTCCACTATGTCCAGGAGTTTCTCCCTTTCCCTGAAGGTGTAAAAGTTGGGGGTCATGGCCCCCACGTCGTGGGCAAAGGTAGCGAACCAGACCAGATGGTTGCTGATGCGGAAAAGCTCTGCCAGCATGACCCTGATGAACTGGGCCCTGGGGGGCACCTGGATGCCCGCCAGGCTCTCCACGGCCTCTAGGTAGGAAAGGTTGTTGGCAGCTCCGCTTAGGTAGTCCACCCGGTCTGTGTACGGGATGAACTGGTGCCAGGTCTGTCTTTCCCCGATCTTCTCCACACCCCGGTGGTGGTAGCCGATGTCCATGCCCAGCTCCAGGATCTCCTCCCCCTGCAGCTCCAGCAAAAACCTCATCAGGCCGTGGGTGCCCAGGTGATGCGGCCCCAAATTCAGGATCAGGCTCTCCCTCTCCAGTTTTTGGAAGAAAGCCCCTGCCTCAAGGGGTTGGCTTGTCCTGGCCTCCTCTTGGGTGTAGGGGGCCATTTCCGTGGCCCTCCCCGGATAATCCTTGCGAAGGGGGTGACCCACCCAGTTCTCCGGCATGAGAAGCCTTCGCAGGTTTGGGTGGCCCTGGAACCTTACCCCAAACATGTCGTAGGCCTCTCTCTCGTACCAGTCAGCCGAGGGCCATAATGAGGTGGCCGAGGGGGCCAGCGGCTCATTCCCCTCCAGCCCCACCTTGAGCCTCAACCTCTTGGGCGGATCAAAGGAGAGCAGGTGATACACAAGCGTAAATCTCCCCCCGGAAGCCCCTTGCCGGCGGGAGGATTCATCCAGGACCGTTAAATCATCCAGCCTCCTGAAATTGGGACTGGCCTCATTTTTTAGAAACCCCAGCACATCCAGGATGGCTTCCTTCCTCACCCGAAAGGAGAGCATGTCAACGGTAGGGGTTTCTTGGGCTATATTTCCTTGAAACCGCTCCTGGAGCACCCTGGCCAGCACACTATCGGCCTCCGTGAGCTCCATACAGGGTGCAGAGGGGGTCCAGATGAGAGGGGAGCGGTTTCCCCAAAAATGGGGCGGGCTGGAAGAGGTACCCCTCACTGGAGTCCCCTGGTAGCCCGTGCCTCTTGGATCCCTGGCCTTGGTGAGCCCGTCTAGTAGAACATCCCTCTGGGTGCCCTGGCTTCCCCCTCTCAGGCCCAGAACCCTCCTGGCTGGCCTCTCCTCCTGGATCTTTTTCTGCAGCTCCACAAGGGCGTGGAGCACGGCCTCCGGCCGGGGGGGGCAACCTGGGATATATGCGTCCACCGGAAGGATCTGATCCACTCCCTGCACCACGCTGTAAACGTCGTACATGCCGCCCGAGTTGGAACATGAGCCCATGGATATGACCCACTTGGGCTCTGGCATCTGCTCGTAAAGCCTAAGCACCACCGGGGCCACCTTCTTAAACACCGTCCCGGATACGATCAAGAGGTCTGCCTGACGGGGAGAGCCCCTAAGCACTTCCGCCCCGAACCTGGCAATGTCGTACCTGGCTGTGAAGGCGGCAGCCTCCTCCACAAAGCAACAGGAAAGCCCGAAAAACATGGGCCAAAGACTTCTTTGGCGCGCCCAGTTGATGACCGCATCCAGGACGTTCAAGATTGGCTCTGCGGCTTGCCGGCGCGATCTTCCCTCCTCGCCTTCCAATCCAGGCCCCCCTTTCCCCAAACATAGCCCAAGCCCAAAAGCAAGATCCCCAGGAAAACCAGCATCAGGAGCCATCCCGGCCCCCCAAGTCTCCTGGCCACCACGGCCCAGCAAAGAACGTATATTGCTTCCACATCGAAGATCAGAAACAAGATGGCCACCAGGTAGAAGGGCAGAGGGTGGGCCAATCTGGCAGAACCTGTAGGGATTATGCCGCATTCATAGGGCCGGAGTTTCTCTGAGGAGGGTTTGCTCTCCCCCAGCCAATGGCACACAAACAAGAGCAGGAGCATTACTCCCAGGACCAAGCTCCCGTACAGGGCAAGGGGAAGGAACCAGGATGGAAGCGGCCCGTCTTGTCCCAAGACTGTCTCCAGCAGTGCCTTGTTCTATAAGACCCGGGGACCCTGCCCTGTCCCATCCACAGTGGCTTGGTCCTCTGACCACGAGTAACACCAAACCAGCAAAGCCGTCAAGCACCCGAGGCCAGCCCGCATTATTCATGCTCAGTGGATGATGGGGTCCCTATTGAGAATATGTTAGGAAAGAACCGGTCCATGCTCCAAAACACCCTGATTGTTGATCCCAGGTTTTGCCTGGATTTAGGTAAGCATACCGGGGACTTGGGGGCCTGAGCCCCCAAAGTGCCTGGCCTTAGAGACTAATCTGAGCTGGTCCGGGTTGAGGGGCCTCTGGTTGCCTTTCGGCTCAGGGAAGGGCAAAATATCACAAGGTGATATGGATGGCTTGGGAGGAGCGGGAATTAGCCATGAACGCACAGGAGTTCTCAAACGCTCGGCGCAGCCTGGGGAAGTCCCAGAGCGAGACGGCCAACCTCCTGGGGATCTCCTTGAGGGCGGTGCAGAGCTTCGAGCAGGGTTGGCGTCCTGTCCCGGTGCATGTGGAAAGGCAGTTGCTTTTCCTAATGGCCATGAAGAGGGGCAAAATAGGCAGGCCCTGTTGGGCTATCAGGGAATGCCCTCAGGAGCTCAGGGAAGCCTGCCCGGCATGGGAGTTCAACGCCGGGCACATCTGCTGGTTCATAACGGGCACCATCTGCCAGGGGGCCGTGCAAGGAACCTGGAAGAGCAAGATCGGGATATGCCGCACATGCGAGGTCTTCAACTCCATGTTTGGCAACCAGGCTTCATGATGCCCCAGCTGCCTGGGGCCAGCCTTCTGAATGTTTCTGAGGGGTCTCTTGTTGGATGCTTATCCGCAGTCCCAGGGCCCTGGTTAGGATTATTATCCAAAGCCTTGACTTTGGGTGCGCCCCCAAGCCCCCCGGGTATGCTTTGCTTGATCACGACTCAAACCAGGACAAATTCGAAACCGAAAATCAGGGTGCTTTTGAGTACGGACCGGTTTGTCCAAGTACGTCATTAAGATAGCCCTCATTATGCACTGATCGTTAATAGTGCGGGCTAGCTAATCCCGTGCTTTCCTCAGGATGATTTTCCAAAGCTTTGGACCCATTTGCTGGACCTCTAGCACCTCTTGACCTTCCATCTCCATGCTTCGGGGCACGTTCTTAACTGCAGGGGGGAAGTCCACAATTACTTCCAGGAGCTGGCCCACTCCCATCTCCTCTATGAGGAGTTTGGACTTGACGAAGGTGTAAGGACACACCTCCCCGCGAAGGTCAAGAACCTTGATGGCAGGTTCGCCCATGAGCCTTACTCTCCTTTCTTGCTCTTATCCCTCAAGTTTGCCGGCAAATGGTTATCCACCCTTTACCAGCAAAAGACTCTCTCGTGCTGGAAGATGAAATCCAGCAGCTCACCGTAACTGATCCTAGGATATGCTCCGGGTGAAGCCTTGTTGCTGCGGCCTTTTTTGGCCAACTCTGCCACACGGCCTGGAAGCTCTTCCTGGATGGCGCCCACCTCTGGGAAGAGAACTATGGTTAGCTGGTGGGCCTCTTTTTGGAATCCCACCACTTGATAGAAGAGCTTGCCCGGTGGTTTTCGAAGAAGATGGAGAATTTTCATACACTTCCTCAACTTATTAGGCCTTGTTTCCCTTCCAGCCGGCCATGGTCGGCCCGGCCTGTCTCACTCCCCCAGGAGGATCACCAAGTCGGAGTCTGTGATGAATCGGATCATCTCCTGCCTACTCCAGGCTTCCATGCCCGAGCCCTCTAGAAGAGCCTTTTGGGCCGCACCGTTGGTGTGCTCAACCATCACCGGGCAGCCCAGATCCAGGTAAGCGTAAAAATGTTCCGAGAATGTTGTTCCCGGGCCGGACTGCAAATCTTTGCCCTCCATGAGCTCCATTCCCCCATCTGTGAGGAGCAGGTGAACTCCTGGATTCCTGAGAGTCAACCCAACGGTCATGCGCATGGCCTCTGCGGCCTTTCCGTTCATGCTGGCCGAGCCGCCCATGAGCACGGCTATCCTCTTTTGCTGAGCTTTCATCCCTGAAACCTCATCTCTGGATCACTTGCCGCAGGGCCCTTCAGGCCCGCGGATCTAACCCCCACCCGAACACGGCCTGGGACATTATCTCCCAGTTCTCTGGGGAGGCTGTGGGCGCTGGGGCCCAGCAGCATCCCCCCATCCCTTATCATCAGTTCCCACCCCCAATGAAGAATCCCCTTTTTAAGTGAGGGAGAGAAAACGATCAGCTCTTTCCACTATGCAGGCCAGCTCGTACTGGCTGCTCTCCTCAGCCCCCCAGGGATATTGGGGGTTCTGGTCCAGGCCCCTTTGAATGGCATTCAAGGCGCAAAAGCTGATCCGGGCCCCCTGCTTGAGCGCCTCCTCCAGATGAGGGTCACCCAGGTGCAGCACCCCATCCCCCATGAGAAACATCTCCACTTCCACACCCCTCCTGGCCGCTTCGCAGCACAGCCCAGATATGGCCTCCAGGACTGAGGCAGGCTGCCTGGAGAGGATCAGGATACCCAGTTTCTTCCCAGCCGTCTCAACCAAATGACTCGCAGGCATGCGCATAATCCCTCGGTTCCTCGAGTCGTGCATCTTGCCCACATGCGGGACAGTCGGGGTTTTTGCGAATCCTCACCTCGTGGGTCTCCATTTCCAGGGCGTCAAAAAGCAGAAGGCGACCTATGAGGGGTCTGCCGATCCCCAGGAGTAGCTTGATGGCCTCTGTGGCCTGCAAAAGCCCGATGGTGCCTGGCAGCACACCCAGCACACCTGCCTCCTGGCAGCTAGGCACAGAGCCGGGAGGGGGCATCTCCGGCACGAAGCACCTGTAGCAAGGCCCTTGCTTGGGGTCGAAGACACTCACTTGGCCCTCGAAACGGAAGACCGCCCCGTAAACGCACACTTTTCCAGCCAACACGCAGGCATCGTTGAGGAGGAAGCGCGTGGAGAAGTTGTCTGTTCCATCCAAGATCAGGTCATAGCCCCCTATGATCTCCATCACGTTGGCTGAGCTGAGCCTCAGGCGGTGTTCCAACACCTTCACCCCGGGGTTGATGGCCTCTATTGTCTGCCTGGCGGAGAGCACCTTGGGCTTGCCCAGATCCCTGGTGGTATGAATTACCTGTCTTTGGAGGTTGCTCAGCTCCACGGTGTCGAAGTCCACCAATCCGAGGGTGCCCACTCCTGCAGCGGCAAGATAAAGGGCGGCAGGGGAGCCAAGCCCTCCCATGCCCACCAGGAGCACCCGCGATGAGAGGAGCTTGCGCTGACCCTTCCCGCCCACCTCCGGCAGGATTATGTGCCTGCTGTAACGTCGGATCTGTTCCTCTGTGAAGGAGAACATGGAATGGGCCTCCTCAACCTCCGGCTATGGCCGGGACCACGGAGATCAGATCCCCATCCTTGACCGGAGTCTGCTCTCCTGCCAGGAACCTGATGTCCTCCTCGTTCAAATACACGTTCACAAAGGGCCTCAGGCCGGAGCCGTCATACAGCCTTTGGTGAACACCCGGGTAGCGCAGGCTCAGATCCCCGAGCACCTCCGAGACAGTTCCTCCCTGAGCCTCTACCAGCGGCCTGCCCTCCACGAACCGCCTAAGTGGGATGGGTATCCTAACCAGCACAGCCATATTGCTGTCTCCTTTCCGTTTTCTCGATTTGGTCGGTAAAGTCCTCCAGTGAAGCGCTTATCTTAAGGGGCTGGGGGGTCTTTCCCACCAGGATCTCCTGGGTTTTGAGGCCGTTGCCTGTAATGGCCAGGACCGTGAGATGATCTCTACCTATCCTGCCTTGCTGTACAAGCTTGCGCGTCACGGCCACCACCACCCCGCCGGCTGTCTCGGCAAATATTCCCTCTGTGCGTGCCAAAAGGAGGATCCCCTCCAAGATCTCTTTATCGGAGACATCCTCTCCGTACCCGCCTGTCTCTTTGACGGCCTGGAGTCCGAAGTAGCCGTCGGCCGGGTTGCCTATGGCCAGGGATTTGGCAATGGTATTCGGTTTCACGGGTCTGATGGTGTCCCACCCGTTCTTGATGGCAGTGGAGACGGGAGAGCAGCCGCTGGCCTGGGCCGCATACAACATGGCACTGTTTCTCTTGATCCATCCCAGCCGCTCCAGCTCCTTGAACCCTTTCCAAATCTTGGTAAGAAGGGAACAGCCGGCCACTGGGATCACTATGTGGTCAGGTGATTCCCAGCCGAGCTGTTCTGCTATCTCGAAGGCAAAGGTCTTGGAACCCTCAGAGTAATAGGGCCGAAGATTGATGTTCACAAAGGCCCATGGGTAAATTGAGGCCACCTCTGAGCAGAGGCGGTTTACATCGTCATAGTTCCCCTTGACCGCAACCACCTGAGAGTCGTACACGAGGGTCCCCACAACCTTGGCCTCTTCCAGGTTGTCCGGGATGAAGATGAAGCTCCTGAGTCCGGCTGAGGCAGCCTGGGATGCCAGGGAGTTGGCCAGGTTTCCTGTAGAGGCGCAGGCCACGGTGTCGAAACCGAACTCTAGGGCCTTTGATACGGCCACGGAGACCACCCTGTCCTTGAAGGAAAGAGAGGGCACGTTGACCGTGTCGTTTTTTATGTAAAGGCGGCTCAAGCCCAGTGCCTCCCCCAGTCTCCTGGCATGGATCAGAGGCGTGTACCCTGCCTGCTGACCTGCTTTGGGTTCCCCCTGGAGGGGCAGCAAAGCTTCGTAGCGCCACATACTCTTGGGACCCGAGGAGATCCTCTGCGGGGAGACCTCCTGCGAAATGCGCTCATAATCGTACAAGACCTCCAGGGGGCCGAAACAATCCTCGCAGACGTAGTTGGGCGCCTCTGGGTACTCTTTTCCACATGCCCGACAAACAAGCCCAGTCGTATAACCCATGGTGGACCACTCCTTTCATAACAAGAAATTATCTTTCTCGGAAATTTATCAGCGGAAAACCTTGCGGGCGGCTTCTTTGGAATCGGACCGGTTGGCGGAATCACTCGGAGGAAGGAGCTGGGCTTTTTAGGCAGCCCAGAGGAAGATGGTTTTGGTCTGGGTGCTGCCCTTACCCTCTACTTGATCCCACACCGGAGGAGGAGCCCGCAAAGTTCCCGCTACCCCCAATGCGCATGTCACCAGAGCCTTGCATGTCCATTTCCATGGCCCCACCTCCTTTCCAGCCTCATTTTGCAGAAATATGTATCACGTTGTGATATGGCTTGTCAAGAGATTTTTTTGATGGCTAAGAAGACAGCTAAAAAAAAAGCCTTGACCACACTTGGACAAACCTCAAAGGGCAACCAAAAGCCTGCCTCTCGGAGAAGGAATTTTCACCCAGCCCGGATTATTCTTTAAAGCCTGTGACTTGGGGGACTCAAGCCCCCGGTCAGGCTCTGGCATGTTCCGACTCAAACTAGGACCCAATCCTGGGAAATAAAAGCTCCTCCGCCCTGCCAGCACCAAGCGGGCGCGGCAACCAGGTTAGCCGTTATGCCCTTTTGCAGTCCAAAAAAACTGTTGTATGCCCTATCACTATGTGATAGTTTCAAATTTATTCATTAAGGCTTGCCCAAGGGGATTCTTGATCTTGGGAGGGTAATCAGCCGTGGCTGGGGATTTTGAGTCCCTAGAGGCCAAACTTGAAAGACTGGCCCGGCAGCTGGATGAGCTCAGCCAGCGCGTGGATTACCTCTATTCCTACCTCAGGGTGCCCGGCCCGGAGTCCTTGGAGCCCGCAAGGCGGGCCCATCAAGGGGGCCCGGCGGACCAGGAGATAATAAACTGGGCCGGCAGGGCATCTTTGCTGCCCAGGGTAGCGACCCTCTGTTTCCTCCTGGCAGTGGCTTTGGTGCTGCGCACCCTCACGGACAACAAAATCTTGGACACCCCCGTAGGTCCCACGATCGGTATGGGTTACGCTGGGGGTCTTATGCTTGTAGGGTTTTACAAGTATAGAAAGGCCAGCAGGCTGGCGGGTGTGTTCGCGGTATGCGGCACGCTTCTGCTGTGCTCCATTGTGGTGGAGTCCCACCAGAGATTCCATTTTCTGCCCTCTGCGGCGGCTTATGCCATTCTCTTGGCCACAGGCCTTGGGATGGCTGCCGCATCCCACAGATTCAAGACCTCCTTGCCGGCACTGGCGGGTCTTCTGGGTATGTGTCTTGGAAGCACCGCCATCGACTACCCAAGTCCATTTTTCCCTTTTCTGGCGGCTGTCCTCCTGGTTGCCAACCTGCTTGGGTGCAGCCTGGCCAGGCGCGGCCTAGTATCAGCCCTGCAGTGGGTGATCCTCTTGTTTACCATCTTGATCCTAACTCTTTGGTCCAGCAAGCTGGCCATTGCCCTGGGCAAGAAAGATCAGGACATCCCGGAATTCCTGGCTCTGTACTGGTTCCTCCCGCTTCTAAGCTCTTTTGCCATTTCATACCCCGCCATTTCCCTGATGGGGATAATTAATGAGAAGACTGAGCGAATCCCCCGCTTCAACTTAGTTCTGCCGGGGCTGGCCGGGCTTTGGGCTTTCGCCTTGGCCTACCAGGTAATGGACGCCTGGGGTCAAAGCCCCAAGATGCTGGGCCTGGCCGGGGTTTTCTGGGGAGTGGCTCATATGGGTGTGGCCCACTGGCTTGCAAGACGACCCTCCGGCGAGGCCCGAGGCACCAACTCCTTTGCTGTGGCCGCTTGCCTGCTTCTGGGGCTTAGCCTGCCTGTATTGACCGGGGAGCAGTTCTGGGCGCTTCCTTTGCTCTCGGCAACGGCCCTGGGCCTGGCCATGCTGGAGGGTTTGTGGAAAAGCGGTGGAGTGCGCCTCACCTCGTACCTGCTTCAGTTTTACGCGGGAGTTGCGGTGGCTCTTCTTTTTTTGGAAAGAGGGCAGACAGTGCAACTCCCGGCTCAAGCTCTTTCGGGGGGTCTCATCGGGTTCATGGGTATGCTGCATTATCGCTTGTGCCGAGCCAGAAAGCCTCTCCCTGGTTCTTCCGTCTTCTTCTCCCGCTATGACAAGGGGGACAAGTCAGTGATTCTTTTGCTGGCAGGCTCCTTGCTGAGCGGATTTTTCCTCCTCAGGGCCCTGATTCAGGAAGGCCTCTACTTGGCCCCTGGGGATTTCGAAAATTCTTTCCGCTGCGCCCAGAGCATCTTGATCAATCTGACGGCAGCGGCCCTCATGGTCTATGCCTATGTTTGGGGGGACGAGGATGCACGAAATCTGGCGGTTTTGGCCACCCTGGTAGGGGGCACCAAGGTTTTCCTTTTCGACCTGCTTCAGGCCAGGGGAGTACCCCTGGTCCTAAGCGTTCTTTCCTTCGGGATGGCCGCCTTGTTGGAGTCGGCGGTGCTGGGAAGATGGCAAAGGCGGGCAAAGGAAGGGCTCCAGGCATCTGCCCAGCTTAAGCCTCCCCCACGGGAAGCGTGAATGTGAACACGGTCCCGCTCCCTGGGGTTGATTCCACCTGGATACTGCCTCCATGCGCCTCTACTATTTTTTTTGCCACCAAGAGCCCCAGGCCGCTTCCCCTGGAACCCTTGGTGGAGACGGACCTCTTAAAGAGCATCTCCATTATTTCGGGTTCTATGCCTGGCCCGTTATCCTCCACCTGGAAGGTGACCAGCCCATCTTCGTCATATCCATACCTGATGACCACTCGCTTCTGGGGCGGCTGGGGCTTTCCCCTGCATGCGTCTATGGCATTGCTCACCAGGTCCGTGAGCACCGTGTGAAGCCCCCTGGGATCTACACGAATGGTCCTGGGAGGCCCTGCAGCCTCCAGCTCCAGCATCACAGAGGCCTCCCCGGCAAGAGCCGATAGCAGCTCCATGACCTCCCGGCAGACATCTGCCGGGTCAATTTCCTCCAATGCCGGGCTCCTCTCCCTGGAGAGGAAAAGGATATCCCTCACCAGTCCTGAAATGCGGCTCACGTTACTTTTCACCATGCCCCAGCCTTTCCCGAGCAACTCTTGGTTCCCCTTGTTAAAGGCCGCATCCACCACATATATGCCACCCTCAAGACCACCTAGAATGTTCTTTATGGTGTGGGAGATCCCGGCCACTGCCTCCCCCAAGAAAACGAGCTCCTTCTGAAGCTCCTTGATCTGCGTGATCTCAATGAAGATCTCCATCACAGCCTGGATCCGCCCACCCTCTCCCCGAATGGGAGCTGAGTGGACCAAAAAACTGTGATCCTTTCCATCGGGCAATCTTCTTACCCTCTCTAGGCTGTGCACTTCCCCGTCGGCAAAACTTCTGAGGGTCGGGCACTCTTTACAGAAATCCTTTTCTCCCAAAGGAGTTTCCAGACAGGGCAGGCCCACTTGGTCCCCAAAAGCTTCTCTGTAAGCCCTGTTCAGATTCCTTATTCTGAGCTCCTGATCCAAGACCAAAATGTAGGCCGGCACCTCGTTGAAAAGGGTCCGGAATTCCTCTGTGCTTTGAAGAAGTTTTTTCTGCCTGTCCTCTATTTGCCTGCTCATTTCATTGAAAATCTTGGTAAGCTGGCCCAGCTCGTCCTCCCCCCTGACCGGAATCTGAAGCCCGTAGTCCCCACGGCCCATGCGCACAGCAGAGTCCACAAGATCCTTGACCGGCCTGTGAACGAACCTGATCAGGAAAAAGAAACCCAAGGAGGAGGCTGCAGTGAAAAGCACAAGACCGAAAAAAAGGGCATGTCTCAGACCCCTGGCAACTTCCCTTTCCACATCCTCCACAGAGCGCTGGATCTCCAACACCCCCAGCAACTTGTGCTCAGGGGGATGCCTGTGGCACGGAGCTTCATAGCAGCTCTTTTCACCGAAAACAGGGGCAACTATGGCGAGGGCTTGAACCCTCCCATTCTTCACGGCGAAAATCCTGTCTTTTCCTTCGGGAGGGATGACTGTGTTGTGAGAAGTATGACACACCCTGCAAGAAACAGCGTCTCTTCCCAGGCTGAGCCCCACAGAGCCCTGATCGCTGGCATAGCGCACCATGCCTTCCCTGGTGTATATCCTGACGCTTAGCACGTTTTTCTGCTCGCCTGCGGTCTTTATTATGTCCTCGATTCCCTCCGGATGATTGGCCTGCATGCTCCTTACGCTGTTTCTAAGTACAATACCGCTCAGCTCCACAAGCTCTTTCCTGACCCCCTCCTGGAGGGCCTCGGACTCGTAATAGAGAAAGTAGAGAGAGAAAAGCCCCACGCAGACCAATATGCCCAAGCCCAACAAAACGCAAAGCTTTAAACTCAAACTTCTTCTCAGTCTTTGGGGAAACCCTCTTTTCCGGGTCTTTATCCCGAAACTCATGGTGAGCTTTCCTTTAATTGGCCCCTGGCCCGCATCTTTCACAACCATTCGGTAATGCGGGGAAACCTGAGATAACCCGGATTAAACTGCCAGGCCAGCTCTTTCCCTGAGTGATCCGGGCTGGTCCCTCCCCCCCCTTGGGAGAGGGTGGGGAAGAAAAGCCCAAAGGCAAAAAATCCAGCCTGGCCCCTCAGGCAGCAGGTCCCAGGATATTCCCCACTGTTTTCAGAAGTGCCTTGGGATCCACCGGTTTTTCAAGGTAAGCAGCAGGAACCCTTGTGCGAAGCCCCTCGAAGAATTTCTTGTGATCTCCTCCCATCACATCCTTGATCCCTGTGATAAGAACCACCGGGATGTCCTTGTAACGCTCGTCTTTCTTGAGATCCCTAAACAAGTTGATCCCTGTTTTGTCGGGCATGATCAAATCCAGGAGAATGAGGTCGGGCTTACCTGCCTCCAAGAAATGCAGCCCCTCCTGGGCACTGTTCACCCCGGTGACTGAGTAACCCTTTTCCTCCAAGACAGTGCAATAGAATGTCACCATGTCAGGCTCGTCGTCTATCACAAGAATTTTCTTTCCCATTGCTCCAGCCCCCCTTTTTCCTTTGGTTTTTAGATATTCCTGCATATGGATCACTACACCCATGGAAACAATCCTCCTGATGCCTCCAAGAAGGGCCCCCGGGTAGGCGCTCCTTCCTGGAAGTGTTTTTGTTAAACTACCTTTTTTATGGAGTTTAGCCTTTGGTAACTACTAGTGCAATAGTACGGGAAGATAAGTCTTGCTGGATGCCTCTCAACCTATGATTGCCCACCCGTTTCCCAGGACTACAGACCGATCGGTTCTGGCTCTGACAAAAAATTCCCCATGGGCTTTTGGCCAAGCCTCTGTAATAAGAGTGTCTCCAGGGTACACCACATCTGTGAACCTGGCCCCGAACTCCTTGAAAAGGGTCACCTCCCCGCCACACAACCCGTGAATTAAAGCGCGGGTTGCATAGCCGTAAGTGCACATGCCGTGAAGAATGGGTTTGGGGAACCCCACTTTCTGGGCCACCTCGGGGTCTATGTGAAGAGGATTTAAGTCTCCGCAAAGCCTGTACAGAGCCGCCTGGTTTTCAGGAATTCTTGATACAAAGCGCATACTGGGCTCTTCCCCTTGGGGAGGTTCTATCTTGCTGCTCTTGGGCCCAGGCGCTCCCCCAAAGCCTCCGGCTCCAAGGTAAAAGGCCACGTGTTTAACATCAAAAAGAGGCTCACCTGTTTTGCTCCTCCCCTCGGATCTGAAGTGAATCACTGCCGCCTTTCCCTTGTCAAAAACCTCGGTAATCCTCCCTGTGACCAACAACTCCCCCTCAGGAGGAAGGGGAGCCATGACCCTCACCTGCTGCTCCCCATGCAGTACGCGAGGTGGATGCTGTTCCTCCACAAAATCCCTTACCACGGACCCGGCCAGAAGGCCTGCAAAGCTTGGGTACACTTTCAATCCACCCTTGACCCCTTCGTACAGGAAATCCAGATCCTGGGCCTCAGCCCCTATGCCTAGGGCGTAAAGCACCACATCTTTCCAGGTGTAAGTTACCCTCACCTCTCTGGGCTCCAGCCATTTCTGAACCCATCCCGGATAATTCATCTCCCCGCACCTCCTCCTACCCCAGCTCCCAGACAGCTTCTTCCCCTGGGATAACACTCCCTGGGCATTTGCCCAAGGTATCTTTTCCACCCTTAATACCCGAGCCCCGGAAGCATAGTCAAACTTTCCAGTGAGAGTCAAGCTCCAAAAGAGCATTGCCTTATCCCCTGGGGGGGTTTCTAAGCGCCTGCTGGGGTGATAACTTAGGGCTTGTTGGCTGTCCGGGGGAGGAATCCTTGGCGGATTCCGTACTTGATGGGAGTTGAAGGATTCTAGAAACCAAGCCAATCTTTCCACACACCTAAAGGGGGACAGATATGGAACAGCTCAACCACGTGGCTGCCATTATTGCCCTTACCATGGGCGTGGGCTGGGCAAGCGGGATAAATCTCTATGCGGCCATCTTTATGCTGGGAATTTTGGGAGCCACAGGGAACATGGTTCTCCCCCCTGGGCTGCAGATCCTTGCCAACCCATTGGTAATAGGGGCGGCCGGATTCATGTACCTGGTGGAATTTGTGGCGGACAAAGTTCCTGGGGTTGATTCCGGGTGGGATGCTCTCCACACTTTCATCCGTATTCCTGCAGGAGCGCTTCTGGCGGCCGGCGCTGTGGGCCCAACTCATCCGGCAGTGAGCCTGGCTGCAGCCATCATGGGAGGCGGAATGGCGGCCGGTGCCCACGCCACAAAGGCCGGGACTCGGGTGATCATCAATACTTCCCCGGAACCTTTCAGCAACTGGGTGGCCTCTTTCACTGAGGACGTGGTGGTAGTAGTCGGCCTGTGGACCGCCCTGAACCACCCCTGGCTGTTCCTTTTACTCCTACTGGCCTTTATCCTGCTCATGATCTGGCTTCTGCCCAGACTATGGAGGGCCATCAAGAAAGTCTTTGGCTTTTTGAAGTATCTGATTACTCCCAGAAAAGCCCGCAGCCTCTCAAAAGAGGTGCCCCCTGAGAAGGCTTCTGTGCAGGTGCGGGAAGCCGGCACAAGTACATCATGAAATTGTTAAGAGTATACCCGTTTCCTAAAGCCTCATTATTCAAAATAAGTGGATGATGCGGGCTGTCTTGAGTCTTTGTTTTCAGGTTTTGCACGGAATTGAGCCGGAATATGTCCAACCGTACCGGGGGCTTGGAAGCCTGGCCCCCAGAGTCACTGGCTTTGGAAAATAATACGGGTTCAAGCCGAGCCCTTGAGTTTGAGCAGCCTGTTGTTTCTTCTGGGAAATTCCCTTTGAGGCCTCCTCCAAATACCTTTGTCCCGCATTATTCACGATCAGTGGATAATGCGGGCTATCTTTATGATATATTTGGACAAACTGGTCTATGCTCAAAAGCACCCTGCCTTTCGGTTTCAGCTTTGGTCGTGCTTTGAGTTCGGAATATCTCCAAGTGTACCGGGGGTTTGGGGGCGTAGCCCCCAAAGTTACGGGCTTTGGAGAATAATCCGGGTCATGCGTTTCTGAGAAATGTCCATGGAACTGACCAGGGACTCTCTGGCCGCCTCTGGATTGTGAAAGCCGTCCGAATTCTCTGCAGTCCACCACTCCCGGTAGATGTGAGCCTGGTCGTGGAGCCTCCTGGTTTGCTTGAGCATTTCCTCAGGGACTCCGGCTTCCAGGGCCCCTTTTTTGCTGATTTGGCAGAGTCTGTTGAAAAAAATGTCAATTGGGGTATACATCAAGTAAGAGATGTTGGTTTTTTGAACTGAGAGACATTTTCCTGGAGGCGTGCCCATGGAAGTGAAAAAGTTAGGGGTGGTGGGAGCAGGCCAGATGGGGAGCGGGATCGCAGAGGCGGCCTTGGGGGTGGGAATCCAGGTGGTAATGAGGGATCTGACCCAGGACGCCCTGGATAAGGGCAGAGCCCGCATTGCCGGTAATCTCTCCAGGAGGGTGGAGAAAGGAAAGATCACCCCACAGCAAAGGGAAGAGATCTTAGGCGCACTTAAGACCACCTGTTTTCTGGAGGATTTGAGGGATTGCGGTTTCGTAATAGAGGCCGCCACCGAAAACCCAGGCATAAAGGAGCAGCTTTTCAAGGAGCTGGAAGCAATAGTTGGGCCCGAAACAGTCCTGGCCACAAACACTTCATCCATCTCCATTACCAGAATAGCCTCTTTTGTCAAAACACCCCACAGGGTCATCGGCATGCACTTCTTCAATCCTGTGCCCGTAATGAAACTGGTGGAAGTGGTAAAAGGGCTTCACACCTCCGAAGCAGTGTTCCGCGCAACCTGGGAGCTCAGCCAAAGACTCGGGAAGACTCCTGTGGAGGCCAGGGACATGCCGGGGTTCATCTCCAGCCGCCTCATCTTCAATTACATGAACGAGGGCTTATGGGCTCTATATGAGGGGTTGGGAACCCCCGAACAGATAGATACCATAATGCGCATGGGAGCCAACCATCCCATGGGTCCCTTGGAACTGGCCGATTTCGTGGGGCTGGACACAGTGCTTTCGGTAATGTGGGTGCTAGAGGAGGCCTTCGGGGATAAGTACAGGCCATGTCCTCTCTTGGTGCAACTTGTCCATGCAGGAAGGTTGGGGGTGAAAACAGGTCGGGGCATCTATGATCAGGGAGGCAACTTATGATCCAGCTGGAGCTTTCCCCGCAGCAGTTGGAGATCCAACTTCACGCCAGGAAGTTCGCCAGGGAGTTGATGGCCCCTGTTGCCCCCATCCATGACAGGGAAGGCAGCTTCCCCCTGGAGCTGCTCAGAGAGGCTCACAAGCAAGGCTTCCTGACCCCCCTGATCCCCAAGCAGTACGGGGGCAGTGAAATTGGATGCCTGGGGGCCTGCATACAGGCCGAGGAGCTGGCCTCTGCCTGCATGGGTATTTATGTTTCCATCTTCGTGAGCACTTTGGCGCTTTACCCCATAGTGCGTTTCGGAACGCAGGAGCAAAAACAGAGGTTTCTAAAGCCGTTTTGTCAGGGCTTCAGCCTGGCCTCATATTGTCTCAGCGAGAAAGATGCAGGCTCGGACCCCTCCTCCATGAAAACCTTGGCCCTACCCAGGGGGGATCACTACCTGCTAAACGGCACCAAGATGTGGATAACCAACGGCGGGTATGCGGACCTGTACGTGGTCTTTGCCACCAGGGATCCAGCCTTGAAACACAGAGGAATCCTGGCCTTGATCGTGCCAAGCAGCCTGGAGGGGGTAAAGCCCGGGGAGCCCATAGACAAGATGGGGCAAAGGGCCTCCAACACCACGCCCGTCACTTTTAAGGAGGTCAGGGTTCCTGTTGAGAATCTCCTGGGCGGTGAGGAGGAGGGTTTCAAGAAAGCTATGGCCGCCTTGGACGTCACAAGGCCGATCATAGCCTCAGGGGCCGTGGGCTTGGCCCGCTCTGCCATGGAGTTGGCCTCCTCCTACGCCTCCAGAAGGGTCCAGTTCGGGGTCCCCATAGCCCAACATGGAGCTGTTCAGACAATGCTGGCGGACATGGGCATATCGGTTTCGGCTGCCAGACTCATGGTCTGGAGGGCTGCCTGGCTGGCAGACAAAGGGCTCAAAAACACAAAAGAGGCAGCCGAAGCCAAGGCCTTTTCAGCGGATGCGGCCATGAAAGTCACCACGGATGCTGTCCAAATCTACGGGGGAATGGGCTACACCAAGTGGCATCCGGTGGAAAAGCTCATGAGGGATGCCAAGGTGATCCAGATCTACGAAGGCACTGCCCAGATCATGCGAAGGATAGTGGCCAGGGAAATGGTTCGGGAACACTCCTAGGGGGGTCTTTGATATGGGCCTTGAGTTTTGAGTCCCCTGGAATTGGGAAAAAGAAACGGAGGTGATGTGCTTATGAAAAAGGAATTTCATCTTATGGAGTTTTACGGCACCGAGTGCTCCAATTGCCGCTCCATGGAGCCTTTGATCCAAAGGCTGCAGGATGAAGAAGGGGTGGAGATAGCCAGGCTGGAGGTCTGGCACAACCAGCAAAACGCAAAGCTGCTGCAGCAGTACGACCAGGGTCGCTGCGGCGGGGTGCCTTTCTTCTATAACACCAGGACAGGGGAGTGGCTTTGCGGGGCCGTGAGCTACGATCGGCTAAGAGCATGGGCCCTGGGCAAGCCTCAAGGCTGAGGGGCTTTTCTAGGCCCATTCCAAAAAGGAGACAATTCCATGAAGGGGTTTTATGATCCCTCAATCCTGGAGGGGGTGGAGATGCTCCAGATCCTCCACCCCGACGGCACCCTGGACGAAGGGCTTCGCCCCCCTGAGCTTACTGACCAAAGGATCCAGGAGCTGTACAGGGAGATGGTCTTTCTTAGGCTGGCCGACCAGCGGGCCTTGAACCTGCAGCGCCAGGGCCGCATGGGCACTTACGCCCCTTACATGGGTCAAGAGGCTGCCCAGGTGGGAAGCGCTGTGGCCCTGGAACAAGGGGACTGGATCTTTCCCTCTTTCAGGGAGGGGGCTGCCATGTACATTCGAGGGGCGCCCATGGGGGCCATCTTCGCGTACTGGATGGGAAATGAGGCCGCACAGCGTTTCCCGGCGGGCGTTAGGGTCATGCCCATCTCCATTCCCGTGGGCACCCACCCATTGCACGCAGTGGGGTTTGCTTTGGCGGCCAAGACGAAAAAGGAGCCCATATGCACCCTGGCTTATTTCGGGGACGGGGGCACCTCCAAGGGGGATTTCCACGAGGCCATGAACATGGCAGGAGTTCTGCGCACCCCGACCATTTTCTTTTGCCAGAACAACCAATACGCCATTTCAGTGCCCAGGAAAATCCAGACCGCCTCCAGGACCATAGCCCAGAAAGCGCTGGCCTACGGCTTCCCCGGTATCCAGGTGGACGGAAATGATCTGGCCGCAGTGTACGCTGCAACCAGGCTGGCCAGGCAAAGGGCCTTGTCTGGAGAAGGACCCACCCTTATCGAGGCTGTGACCTATAGGCTGGGGCCGCACACCACTGCGGACGATCCCACCAGGTACAGAAGTCAAGAGGAGGTGGAGCAATGGCAACCCCTTGATCCCCTATTGCGGGTAAAAAAACACCTGGAGCAATGCTGCATGTGGGACGAGGAGATGGAGGAGTCGGTTCTGGCCTTCGCCGAAGAAAAGCTAAACCGGGCGGTACAGGAGGCAGAACAATTCCCGGAGCCAAGACCTGAAGAGATGTTCAATTACACTTTGGAGAAAATGCCCCTGAGGCTGGAGGCCCAGCTCAGGGATTACCTGAGCTTCCTGCAAGGGCGGGAGGACTGAGCAATGAGCAGACTGAACATGGTGCAGGCTATCCAAAGCGCGCTCATGGCCGAGATGCTGCTTGATCCCTCCGTGATGGTCCTGGGAGAGGACGTGGGCAGGGAGGGTGGGGTCTTTAGGGCCACAGAGGGCCTTCAGGAGAAATTCGGCCCCGAGCGGGCCCTGGACACTCCCCTGGCAGAATCCGGAATAGTGGGGCTGGCTTTGGGTTTGGCTCTAAACGGGATGAGGCCCGTTGCGGAGATACAGTTCGACGGTTTCATGCCCCCTGCCTGGGACCAGATCATCTCCCACATCTCCAGGATCAGAACCAGATCCAGAGGGCGCTTCAGCGCCCCTTTGGTGATCCGCATCCCTTATGGGGGAGGTATCCACGCCCCGGAACACCACTCCGAGGCCACAGAGGCGGTGCTGGTGCACACCCCCGGCATAAAGGTGGTCTACCCGTCCACACCTTACGATGCCAAAGGGCTTTTGATCTCGGCCATCAGGGATCCGGACCCGGTACTCTTTTTGGAACCCAAGAGAATCTACCGTGCCATCAGGGAGGAGGTGCCGGAGGAAGCCTACACCGTGCCCATAGGCGAGGCCAGGATGGTCAGGGAGGGCAAGGACGTCACTGTGGTGGCCTGGGGGGCCATGGTAAGGGAGGCGGAAAGGGCGGCGGAGATGGCGGCCCAGGAGGGAATCCAGGTGGAGATTCTGGATCTGAGAACCCTCTCTCCAATGGACGACCAGGCCCTCCTTGCTTCCGTGCGCAAGACAGGGAGGGCTGTTGTGGTGCACGAAGCCCCTCGCACATGCGGGCTGGGGGCCGAAATCGCCGCCAGGATCCAGGAGGAAGCCATTTTGCAGTTGAAGGCACCGGTTCTGAGGGTCACTGGTTTTGACACAGTGGTGCCCCTGGCCAAGCTGGAGCACAACTACATCCCAAGCCCCGAGAGGATCCTAAGGGGCATAAAGCAAGCTATGGCTTTCTGACCAGAGGGGAGTTCCATCCATATTCACAAAAAGCAGCAGGAGGGAGGTGTGAGGTGGCCCTGGAGTTCAAGCTCCCGGATCTTGGGGAAGGATTGACCGAAGGCGAGATAGTGAAATGGCTGGTTAAGCCCGGGGAACAGGTGAAAGAGGGACAGCCCTTCGTGCAGGTGGAGACGGACAAGGCCCTGGTGGAGATACCGGCTCCAAGCTCGGGGGTTGTCCTGGCCCTCCTGGCTCAGGAGGGGGAGAGGGTGCAGGTGGGCAGAGTTATCGCGGTCTTTGGACAGCCAGGGGAGGAATTCTCCCTTGCCCGTGAGGAAGCCCCCCCCAGACCCGCCTCGGTGGGGGTGGTGGGCACCTTGGAAGAGGCTCCAGAGGAGGAGCTTCAGGAGGTGCCTGAGACCCGGGAAGTGGCTGCTTTGCCCGGGGTAAGAAGACTGGCCAAGGAGCTGGGGGTGGCCCTGGAAGCCCTCCATGGCACAGGCCCCGGGGGCAGGATCACGGAACAGGATGTAAGAAGGGCTGCAGAGGCAAAGAGCAAGCCCAAGGCGGTTCGAAAGTACGACATGTACGGTTACCTGGAGCGGATCCCGCTTAGAGGCATGAGAAGAACAATAGCCCAGGCCATGATCCGTTCCGTGCAAACCACTGCCCAAGTCACAGCCACCGAGGAGGCAGATGCTAGCAGGCTTTTGGCCTTGAGAGAGATTCTGCGGGAGCAGGCGGCCAGGCAGGGGGTGCACCTAACTGTGCTGGCCTTTCTGGTGAAGGCCGTGGCCCGGGCCCTTCAGGAACATCCATACTTGAATGCCAGCTTGGACGAGCAGGCACAGGAGATATTGCTCAAGAAATACTACAACATCGGAATTGCCGTGGACACCCCCGAGGGCTTGATGGTACCGGTCCTAAAGGGAGTCCCGGAGAAAAGCTTGCTCCAGATAGCGAAAGAGATGGCGGATCTGGCCGAGAAGGCCCGCTCCCGGACCATTGACCTGGCAGACTTGCAAGGCGGCAGCTTCACCATAACCAATTACGGCTCTGTGGGGGGCATCTTGGGGACCCCCATCATCCGGCATCCTGAAGTGGCAATCTTGGGGGTTGGCAGGATCCTGGAGAGACCGGTGGTTAGACAAGGAGAGATCCAGATAAGGCCCCTTGTGCCCCTCTCCCTTTCTTTTGACCACAGAGTGGTGGACGGGGCAGAAGCAGCCAGATTCCTCCTCACCCTCATAAAGCTTATAGAGGAACCCGAGGGGCTCTTGTTGGGCTTTTGATCATGGTTCCTGAGCCTTGAGCGCAGTTCTTGGCCCGCTGTGGCTTGCTGAACTGTGAGAAGCCTTCTCAATGAAAGGCCTGGATGCCGGTTAGATGTTCTCCCAGGATCAGGGTGTGAATGGTTTCGGTGCCCTCCAAGGTGGCCAGGGCCTCCATGTCGCACAGGTGCCTTATTACGTGATGGTCGGCAAGAATACCCCTTGCCCCTAGTATGTCCCTGGCAGTGCGGGCTATGTCCATGGCTTGCCGCACGTTGTTGAGTTTTACAAGGGATATCTGGGCAGGAACAGCCCGACCCTGATCCATGAGCCGGCCAACGCGCAGGCACAACAACTGGGCCTTGGTGATCTCCATGGCCATTGCAACCAGCTTCTGCTGTACCAGCTGGTAAGAGGCCACAGGGCGGTCGAAGACCTGTCTTCTCATGGCAAAGGAATGGGCGGCCTGATAGCAGGCCAGGGCGGAACCCAAGGCCCCGCAGGCCACTCCATAGCGAGCCGAGTTAAGACATTGGAGAACTGATTTCAATCCTCTTGCATGGGGGAGCATGCTCTCTTGCGGGACCACGCAATCATCCAGGGTTAGAAGAGCCGTGGGGGAGGTCCTATAGGAGAACTTGCGACGTATGGGGCTGGCGGCCAAGCCGGGGGTGGAGGTCTCCACCAGGAAGCCCCTTATCTCTTCCCCAAGCTTGGCCCATATAAGGGCCACCTGAGCCAGAGTGCCGTGGGTTATCCACATCTTGGTGCCGTTGAGCAGAAAGGAGCTTCCCCTGGGCTCGGCCCTGGTGGTCATGGCAGAGGGGTTGGAACCGGCCTCAGGTTCCGAGAGGGCAAAGCATCCGATGGCTTCCCCCTTGGCCAAAACAGGAAGCCACTTCTCCTTCTGCTCCGGGGAGCCGTATCGATAAATAGGGTCCATGACAAGGGAGTTCTGTACCGAAAACATGGCTCTGAGGCCGCTGTCACAGCGGCCCAGCTCCTGACAGATCAGGCCGTAAAGGGTGTGGGAAATCTTCTTGCACCCGAAACCCTCCAGGTGAACCCCGAAAAGCCCCAAATCGGCCATGGCCGGGATCAGTTGCAAAGGAAAGGCCCCCTTCTCGAAGTACTCGGCCACAAGGCCCATGCACTCCCTCTCCACAAAGTCCCTCACTCGATCCCGGCAGAGCTTCTCCTCCTGCAGGAGAAGCTCTTCAAGCAGACATAAATCCAACATCAGGGGATCCCCCTTTTCTGGAGATCTCTCGGCATGCTACTCAGCCTAAGTCCATGGGGAAAAAAGGAAGGGGGGCGATCGGTGAGATCGCCCCGGGGGAAGGGACATCGCACGCGGCCCATGCGCCCCTTCTAGGAGGAGTCCCGGTCTGGCGGTCCGTGCGATGTTGGGCGTGTTGGTCTCTCCGGGACTCCATCCCCTTGGGCCACCGCCGACCATGAAGCGGCTAAGTCTCAAAGTTGGAACTGCGCAAATATCTCCGACCTTTCTCCTCCATGGAAAGAAAGCAAGCCCCGATTTGATAGTAACCTCCATGGAGAGGTCTTTGATACACAACCCTGGCTGTGGTCTCCACCAGATGCTCTTCAACGGCCATGAACAAGTGCAGGATCTCCCCCCCGACAAGAGCCCGGTGAATCAGGATCCCGGCCCCTCCTTCGCTGAGATCCACAGTCTTGGCCATGCCCATGTCCAAAGGTCTGTTGTCTTGATCCAACCAGGAGTAGGCCAGGAGCCTCTCGGCCGGACGGCGGGGCCACTTTCTGCGCTCCTCTCCAGAGGCAAAAGCCTGCTTACCCTCTGGGCTTTGCCGGCCCTGCAAAATGCTTTTTCCTCCCTGCCCCAACCCTTCAGCCATCATTTGCTCCCCCTGCCCAGCTTGATGAGGTTCACATCCTCTTTTCGGCTGTCTGGCATCCTTAATTAAAATACATGGGCAGGTTAGTCAAGCAAAATTTATATTAATTTTGCAAAACAATGTATAATTTACTACAATTTTTAGGAAGGTGCTACAATATAAGGGGATAGAAGGCTCATAAGAACCTATATATTGTGTAGACTGCTCAATAATTTTCTTGCCTCATTTGGGCCTTCTGGAGTCGTCCGCTATAGTCCAAAAACACGGTCTTCAGCTCCGTGAACTCCTCTATGGCAGTGGGACCGGCTTCCCTCGTGCCGTTGCCGCTGTGTTTGACCCCCCCGAAGGGCAGGTGAACCTCAGCCCCTATGGTTGGGGCGTTCACGTAAGTGATGCCGGTTTCCAGCTCTTGGATGGCTCGAAAGGCCAAGTTGATGTCCCTGGTGTAAATGGATGAGGAAAGGCCGTAATCCACCTGGTTGGCCACCTCAATTGCCTCCTGGTAGTCCTTGACCCTGATCACGCTCAGGACAGGCCCGAAAATCTCTTCCCTGGCTATGCGCATATGAGGTGCTGCCTCGAAAACCGTGGGGTAAATGAAATGACCCCGGTCCAAGGGCGCCTCCAGGGCTTTTGCTCCCCCGCAAAGCAGCCTGGCCCCTTCTTCATGTGCCAAGCTGATGTATCCCAGGATCTTTTTTTCCTGGTCCGGGCCCGATACGGGTCCCATCTGGACAGAATCATCCAGAGGGTGCCCCAGCTTCAATCCTTGAATCCGCTCCAACAGCATCCCCAGCATGGGCTCGTGTATTCCTGCCTGGAGGATGAGCCTGCTGGTGGAGGTACAGCGCTGTCCGGATGTCCCAAAGGCGCCGAAAAGCACCCCATCCACGGCCAGATCCAGGTCCGCGTCCTCTAGAACGATCATGGGGTTCTTGCCGCCCAGCTCCAGCCCCACCCGTTTGAGCCCGCAAGCCCCTCTCCAGTACACCTCCTTGCCCGCAGCCAACCCCCCTGTGAAGGAAATAACCCTCACGGCCGGGTGTTCCACCAAGGCCTGCCCCACCTCCTGGGCTCCTCCCACCACCATGTTCAGGACCCCTGGCGGGATCCCTGCCTCCTCCAGGACCTCCACCAGCCGCACCGCACAAAGGGGGGTCAGGGAGGCAGGCTTGAATACAACGCAATTGCCCGCGATCAAGGCCGCCCCAAGCTTCCAGACCGGGACTGCCACCGGGAAATTCCAGGGCGTGATGCACCCCACAATCCCAACAGGCTGTCTCACGGTCATGCAGATCTTACCCGGAAGCTCAGAGGGAGTCGTCTGCCCCAGCAGGCGCCTTCCCTCACCTGCCACGTATTCCAGGAAGTCGATGGCCTCCTGCACTTCCCCCCGGGCTTCAGCCAAAACCTTGCCCACCTCCAGGCTGATGGTGGAGGCCAGCTCCTCCTTTCGCCCCTTGAGCAGGGCTCCTGCCCTAAGCAGTATCTCACCCCTTCTGGGAGCCGGGGTACCCCTCCACCCAGCAAGAGCGCCTAGGGCTGCCTCTAGGGCCAGATCCAAGTCCCTTCTGGATCCTTTTTGGAACTGCCCCAACACTTGGCCATCCACGGGACTCAGGCTCTCCAGGAGCCCTCCTGCTTGGGATTCCCTCCATTTCCCCCCGATGTAAAGACCGCGAGGCTCCATAAAGCCACCCCCCAGGGAACTCCTTAGATGCTCCCGGCCAAGGCCTGGGGGGGCTCCTCGGGCCTGCAACTCACCCCCATGCGCTCTTGCCTGGAGGCAAGCCCCTTACCTATGGCACAGTTGCGGCAAACGTAAAGTCCCTTTTTGACCCTGTAACGGAAGAAGTCCACCAGCATCATGTCCTCGTAGGTCTCCTCCTGGGCGGCCAGGTAGCGCCTCATGCAGGCGTTTTTGCTCAGCACCAGGGCCCCAGGCTGGTTTGGGCAAACCAGCATACGCTCATGGTGCGCATCCATCCATTCCCTAACCGCAGACGCCATGGCTTCCATTTCCATACCCCCTTTCCGGGCAAACTCCGTGCAGGTCAAAGATTCCCCAGTCAACAAAAAGAGTCTACCTTTCCGGCATGGGAGGTAAATGGGTAGGGAACTCCATTTCCAGGAGGGTATTCACCCCATAAGGCTTATGGCAATACCCCATATGAGCGGGGGGAAGGGCTTGGATGCCATTCCCATGGGCAGGTTATTGCCCATTGCGCACGAGGGGCAGGTTGATTAGCATCGGGGGAAAAGTCAGGAGGAGAGTCGTGGGCGGAAATGTCTTTGGGCTGACTTTGCTGGTGGTTGGGGTCCTAATGGCTCAGGTAAGAGCGGATGCCCAGCAGGACGTGGAGAAACACCCTTCCTGCCCCTTCTGCGGCATGGACAGGGGCAAGTTCGCCCATAGCAGGATGCTGGTGGAGTACGAGGAGGGCACCTCTGTGGGCACCTGCAGCATCCACTGTATGGCCATAGAGCTCTCCTTGAGCCTGGACAAGACCCCAAGGCAGATCCTGGTGGGGGATTACGAGACAAAGGAGCTGATAAATGTCGAGAAGGCCTTCTGGGTCCTGGGAGGTGACATCCCAGGGGTCATGACCCAGAGGGCCAAGTGGGCATTCAAGGAAAAGCAGAGGGCCGAAACATTCATCAAAGCCCACGGGGGAGAGCTGGCCGGCTTCGACCAGGTCATGCGCGCCACCTACGAGGACATGTACGAGGACACCAAGAAGATCCGCGAGAGGCGAAAGGCCAGGGCCGCACAGCACAAGCACTGAGCTCCCGACTCCGGCCAGCCTTTAGCCTCACCGACCGGGGAGGCCACGCTCTGGTTTTGCTGCGGGCTGGGCACAACGCTCTCGGCCCAGGGTCTCCAAGGCCATCACGTTCTTGACCACTTTGGGGCTGAAGCCGCTTTGCTCGGCAAAACCCTGGGGGCACTCCCCTTTCATCTTTTCCAATCCCTCACGGAAGGCCCTGGCCTGCGCTTCTGAGGAACAGGCATCCCCCTGTATCGAAAACTCCCTGGCCTTAATGAAATGCTGCCTTACCTCCTGGGCTGCTCTCTTGCAGTCTTTTTTCTGCTCCTCGTCCCTCCAGGCCAGGGACAAGCCGGGCTTGCCGGCCGCCTGAGCCTTGCCATGGGAGGATCCCTTTCCCTCCCCCTGGAGGATCTGCCCCGGCGCGTTCTCCCCGCAGTGGGCTGCGGACCAGAATCCCAGCAAAAGGCAGAGCCCGGCCAGGGCCGCCTTGTTTGACCTCTTAGATCTCTCCATGGTGAATCCCCCTTTCTCTGCCCACCCGTCTTTCCATCACCCAACAGTAAACCACCGGCACGATGAGCATGGTTATCAGCTCCACCATGAGGCCTCCCACAGAGGGTATGGCCATGGGCAGGATCAGATCAGCCCCCCTGCCCCTGGATGTCATAACCGGCATGAGGGCCAGCAAGGTGGTGGCCATGGTCATCATGCAGGGCCTTATCCTTCGCCTTCCAGCCTCCACTACAGCCTCCCGCACCTGGAGCACATTGGAGGGGCGGTTGGCTGCAAAGCTCTGGGTTAGGTAAGTGCCCATGACCACGCCGTCGTCAGAGGAGACCCCGAACAAGGCTATGAAACCCACCCAGACAGCCACGCTCAGATTCACAGGATGCACCTGGAAGATTTCCCTCATGGAACTCCCCAGGAAATTAAAATCCAAAAACCAAGGCTGCCCGTACAGCCAGATAAGCAGAAAAGCCCCAGCCCAGTTCACGAATATGCAGCAAAAAACCAGACCGCTCATGGCCATGGAGGAGAACTGGAGCTGGAGGATCACCAGGATCACCAAAAGGGCCAAAGGCACAACCAGCATAAGGGTCTTCCAGGCCCTAACCTGATTTTCGTAGTTCCCGGTCATGGAAATGCTCACTCCAGTGGGAAGGGCAAGGGATCCAGATTCCACTTTCCACCTGAGATAGTCCCTCACATGCTGGAACACGTCTCCCTCGGCAAAGCCCGCTTTTCTGTCAAAGACCACATAGCCCACCAGGAATGTATCCTCACTTCGGATCATCTGTGGACCTGGAGCAAAACTGATCTCTGCCATCTGGCTTAGGGGCACCTGGGCTCCCCCCAAGGTGGGGACCAGAACCCTTCCCAAGGCCTCAGGATCATCCCTGAGCTCCCTCAAATATCTCACCCTAACCGGGTATCTCTCCCGTCCCTCCACCGTGCTTGTGACCCTGCGGCCCCCCACGGCCACATCCAGCACATCCAGGAGCTGTTGTAGATCCACCCCGTACTGGGCCATGGCAGAACGGTCGGGCCTTACCTCCAGATAGGGAACTCCCATTATGCGATCCGCTATCACCGAACGCGGGTCCACAGAAGGCACTTCCCTGATGGCTTCTTCCAAAAGGGAACAAGCCTCTTGGATGCTTCCCAGATCCGGCCCCTTCACCCTTATGCCCATGGAAGCACGTATGCCGCTTTGCAACATGACCATGCGGGCCGCTATGGGCTGGAGTTTGGGGGCCATGGTCACCCCCGGCACCTCGGCTGCCCGTGATATCTCAACCCAGATGTCCTGAGTGTCTCTGATTCCAGGCCAAAACTCCCGACCCGGGTTCAGTCCTGGTTCCAGGGGCGGCCTCCAAAGCCTGAAAGGTCTTCCTCCAGGCTCTGGGATAAGGCTTCCCCCTTCTTCTCTCAGGTACTTGCCCCGCACAAGGTAAGGCAGTCCGTCCGGGGCTGAGAGGGCTCGTCCATCCACGTCCCGGACCAGATCCAGGGCATCCTTTTCATACCTGAAAGTCAGAATCCTTCCTTTCTCGTCCTTGAGGTATTGGGGCTTGTAATGGATCAAGGTCTCCACCATCGAAAGAGGGGCTGGGTCCAAAGCGGATTCTGCCCTGCCCAATTTCCCCACCACGCTCTCAATCTCAGGAATGGCCCTGATATTTCGATCCTGGATCTGTAAGATCTCTAAGAGCTCGGCCAAAGAGGCATGGGGCATTGCTGTGGGCATGTAAAGAAAGGAGCCTTCATCCAGAAAAGGCATGAATTCTTCACCCACCCCCGGGAAAAGGTGGGCAATGTAAGAGACAGGCCCGGTTCGCATGAGTGAGGAAGGAATCCATCCGAACACTTTGGGGAAACCCAGCCAGACAGTAAGGCCCAAGACCACCACAGCCCCAGGCAGACAAAGAAAACCGGTTTTATGCTCAAGACACCAGCCCAGGATCCTAGGGTACCACCTCTGGACCGAAAGCACTAAAGCCAAAGCTCCTCCCATCAAAAGGCCCGCAAAAAGCAGATTTCTTTTAATACCTCCCTCAGGGCCCAAAGGAAGCCACTGAGAGGAGAGAAGCACCAAAAAACCAATAGCGAGTGCCCATCTGGCTGCCCGGGAACCCACCCCTCTGGCTTTGTGAGGAATCCTTCTTAGGAGAGAGCCCCAGGCCCCTAGGAGGACCATTGCCCCCCCCAGCCAAGGACTCCAAAGCAAAGCCACCAAGAGCCCTGCCCAGGCCAACCCTTCCAGCAAGAGGTGACTCTGGGCCCATCTCTCCAGACGGGGATGCAGCAATATCCTCGCCCCCACCGGTACCACGGTCACCGCCACCAGCATGGAGGCCACCAGTACCAGGGTCTTGGTCATGGCCAGAGGTCTGAAGAGCTTCCCCTCGGCACCTGTAAGGGCGAATATGGGCAGGAAGCTCACCACAGTGGCCGCCATGGCCGTGACCACCGCTCCGCCCACCTCGAAGGCCGCCTTCTTGATAAGAGCTTTTCGGTCCTCCCCGGCCCCGGCTCTCTCCAGGTGGCGCAGAACGTTCTCCGTAACGATTATGCCCATGTCGCCTAGGGTCCCTATGGCTATGGCTATCCCCGCCAGAGCCACGATATTGGCTTCCACCCCCAGCAGCTTCATGCCCACAAAGCACATGAGCACTGCCAAGGGCAGCACAGAACAGACAAGAAGCGCGCTCCTCAAGTGCCCAACCAGGGCCAAGACCACCACCATTACCACCAAGGCTTCCTGCACCAAGGCGTCGTGCAGGGTCCACAGGGTCTCTTCTATGAGACCGGTACGGTCGTAAAACGGCACTATTCTGACCTGGCTTGAGGTGCCGTCCGGGAGGGTCTTGCGTGGGAGGGAGGGGCTTATCTCCTGGATCTTGAGCCGCAGATTCTTGATGGCCCTAAGCGGGTTCTCCCCGTAGCGCACCACCACCACGCCGCCTACAGCCTCAGCTCCTTCTTTGTCCAAAATCCCTGAGCGGCCGGCTGGCCCTAGTGTGACCTGGGCCACGTGGCGGACCAGAAGAGGCACCCCCTCGTTAACCCTTATTATGGCCTCTGCCAGCTCCTTTGGATCCCTGATGAAGCCCAGCCCTCTCACCACGTAGTCCACGCGGTTCACCTCCATGGTGCGGGCCCCTATTTCCTGGTTAGCCCTCTGAAGGGCTGCCACCACCTCCTCCAGGGTCACGCCCCATGCCCTAAGCAGGGCAGGATCCAGGTCCACCTGGTATTCCTTGACATACCCCCCCACTGAAGCCACCTCGCTGACCCCCTCTGCCGAGAGCAGCGCAAATCTGACTTGCCAATCCTGGATGGAACGCAGCTCCTGAAGATCCCACCCCCCGGTGGGACGTCCCTGGGGATCTCTGCCTTCCAGGGTGTACCAGAAAACCTGCCCCAAGGCAGTGGCATCCGGGCCCAAGGCGGGCTGCACCCCTTGGGGGAGCGTGCCCGAGGGTAGGCTGTTGAGTTTCTCCAAAATCCGACTTCTGCACCAGTAGAAGTCTGCCCCGTCTTCAAAGATCACATACACTATGGAAAATCCGAACATGGAGGTGCATCGAATGGCCTTTACCCTTGGAATACCCAAAAGTGCCGATGTGAGAGGGTAGGAAACCTGGTTTTCCACGTCCTGCGGGGAGCGGCCGGGCCAGTCCGTGAACACGATCTGCTGATTCTCCCCCACATCGGGAATGGCATCCACGGGCACAGGAAAACGAGGCAGACCTCCCAGGTCCCAGTCAAATGGGGCGAAGCTGATCCCTAAGCCGCAGGTCAAGGCCAGGATGGCCAGCACCACCCCGGGCCGCTCCAGGCACAGCCCAATGAGAGCCCGTATAGGGGAGCGTACACCGGAATCCTCTGTCACTTGCCACCTCAGCTCTGCGGCTTCTTGGGGCTCTTGTTCATCATGCTTGGCTTGGCCAGGATCTGGGAAGCGCTGTCTATCTTAAAGGCACCGTTTGTGACCACCAGCTCCCCCTCTTCAAGCCCTTCTTTCACCACCAGGTAATCCCGTCCCCTGGGCCCCAAAACCACCTCCCTGGCCTCGTAAGTCCATTCCTGACCGGGCAAGGCCACATACACCAAAGCCCTTTTCCCGGTGATCAAGGCCGCTGAGGCGGGAACGGCCAGTGGAAGGTGTTTTGAGGCCTGTCCAGGGATTGAGGCGCCTTGCTCTGTGCCCAGCTCTGAGAGGAGCACTGCTCTGGCTATCATCTCTGGGCGAAGCCTTCCCGTATCCGGAACAATTACCCCCACAGTGGTTGTGCGGGTCTTGGGATTGAATATGGGATCTATGTAAGTTACCCGGCCTCTAAACTTCTCGCCAGGGAAAGCCTCCACTTGAAACTCCACTTCCTGGCCGCTTCTGATCCAGGGCAGATCCGCTTCGTACGCATCCAGTCTCAGCCAAATGTATTTGGGATCCGCTATCACCATGAGGACCGTCCCAGTGTTCACATACAGTCCCTCGGTGGCGTTCTGTCTTATGACCACGCCGGCCCTAGGTGCGGTAACAGTGGCTATGCCCGTGGGCTCAGAGCGTTGTTGGAGCTCGTCTATGTCCCGCTTGGAGAGTCCCAGGATCCTCAGCTTATGACGGATGGCCGCCATCTTCCTGAGGGCCTCTTGCTTTGCTGCCTCATCCTGAGGCCCCCTGCTTTCCACCTCCCCTTTGCGGGCCACATGAGGGGTCCCTTCCCGGAAGGCCAAAAGGCCCGGGACAACCCGGGCAGCCTCGAAAAGCTGCTGCTCTGTGTTATAAAGGTCGGACGAGTAGAAATCCAACAGGGGCTGCCCCCAGCGCACCGAGACCCCGGCCCTCTCCACGTAGAGCCTGTTGACCACGCCGGGCATGTAAGCACTCACATAGCTTAGGTGGGCCGGATCGTAGTCTATCTGGCCGTAAAGGCGGATCTCCTGCTGGACCGATCTTCTCTCAACCGGGCTCACCTGCACCTGGGCCAGCTTGGCCGCTTCTTTGGAAAGCCTCACAGTGGCCCTTCCCTCCCCTTCCTCCTGCATTCCGCCCGAGACCCTCACCAGGTCCATTCCGCAAACCGGGCACTGTCCTGACTTTTTTGTGGGGGGGATATGCATCATGGGGCAGACGTACAGAGCCTCCCCAGGCTCCTTAGGGCTTGTCTCATGGGAGTGAGACTCATAACTATCTGTAATCGTTGCCTTCTCTTCTCCCCGCAACCCGTACCCGGCCGCAAAAGCGAGGCTGATGGGCACAAGCCATCTTAAGAGCTTTCTCCAAGGGATCATGGGATTCCGCCTCCTTTTCCCCTCAGGAGTTGAGCCTGAAGTCGGAAAAAACCATTGGATAAGAGGACACAACAGCAAACAACAAATACCCTGTCAGGCTCACCAAGGCAAGTTTGCGCTCAATTGCCGGGAGCCTCTCACTCAAAGAGGTCAAGCCCCTATAACGATCCAGGAGCCCCACCCCAAGACCGCAAATGCCTCCTGTCAAAAGGGGCACGTAAAGCACGTAGCCTATGTGGTGGTATTCGGCCTGAAGAAGACAAAAAGGACAGTGGTGGGTTGGTAGTTCATAGAAATAGACCGAAATGTAGCTCACAACCGAAACCAAAGACCAGACCAGCAGAAATCCGCTTACAAGGGAAAACACCCTCGCGCCTGAGCTCTTGAGTATTACCTGGATCCCTGCCCTCACCAAGAAAGCCAGACCCACAAAAAAAATCACCTTTGCCTGCTCGGGCGGTACCCCTGCCAGATCTCCCCCAAGGCTTTGGGCATCGCTGCCGAACAGTGCTCCGCAGCAGGAGGTGATAAGGTGAGGCCTCAGGTTGAGGAAATAAGAGGTCTGGAGTAAGGCTTCCAGTGTCAGGCTCGCTGCTATCCAACGCAAAAGGCGGTACTTGGGCACCAGAAGGGGATAGTCAGGAGAGGTCTGATCTGTGCGATTCAGTATGAGCCAAAGCCCGCACAGGATGGAATTCATGAGCTTTAGGAGAAGCGCAGGGTATCCAAACCCGTTCACATTGAGGCTTCCTGCAGCACACATTACCCCTACAAAAAGCTCGTGGATTCGATCTGCATTGTAAACAAAGAGAAAAAGGGAGACTATCTGGGTGATCATGACATAGGAGAGGAGGGTTGAGATTAGATAGGTGCGCCTCTCCAAGCGAAGCTGCAAATCACTTCCGCTCCTTAGATCCCAGTGGGCTAGGATGTGTGTGCCTAGCCCGGCTGCTGCCACCGCTGTTGCGCAGGCCAGTAGAGAGCCTCCAGTAAGGGCCAATACGGCTGCATCCAGGATCATTGCACCTCCAAACCCTCCACCTTGCAATGCCCCGCAGCCAGGCTTACCTTCTCCCCTGGTCTTACAAGCCCCCCGGAATTCCTAAACAATATGAAGTATTCCCTGCCCGTCTCTGGCTGTGCTGTCCTTTGCCTGAGCTTGCCTATCTTGCTTGAAGCCACTGTGAGGAGCTTTCCTGTGGGCTCATGCACCAAAGTGGCCGGCGCCGCCGGGTCCAAAAGAGTGGAGGCCTTCTCAGGCTCTAGGACCCTGAATCTCAAATCCAGAAAACCTCCCCCGCCTGTGACACGAAGGCTTCTGATCTCAATCCCGCAGGCCTTTTGCCCCCAAGGCTCATGGCTCCCGCTCTGTGTGGCCGCACACCCCCATGCCAAGCTCAGAATCATCAGGATCCCCAACCTGAAGAGCTTTTGCTCTCTTGGTCTTGCTCCCCGACTCTCTTTCATGGCCCATTCCTCCCCCAAAAAGAATACCTTGCAAAAAAGCTTCTGCCCACAAAAAAAGAGGAGGGCTTGGCTCCCTCCTCCCCTTAAAGTTTACTTTCCAGGAATCAGACTCAGGGGGCCGTAAACGGCACAGGCTTGGTATCCGAGCCCCCACCTGTAGAGACCACCGTGACCGTGGCCGGTTTGCTGGCGACCGGGCGGAACTTCCCGAAGTAGTCGTTCTTGGCGGCCCTAAAGGCCAGGTCCCCGAAACCCACTGCGGTCAAGGTGACGCTGCCGGCTGCGGCAGTACTGCGGGCGAACACCTTGAGCGTCTTGCGCAACTTGCTGTAGCGAGTCTTGTAGATGGTCACGGTCTCAGGGGGTCCAACTTGGAGCTGCAAAGAAGAGGCGGTGCCCCACCCTGTGGAGTCCATAGCCCGCACCCAGACCGTGTGGACCCCGTTGCTCAGGGAAGAGACATCCACTGTTGCCTGGATCGCCTCCTCGGCCGAGTCAAAGGCTCCGTCAGCAGCGCTCATGGGGGTGCCGCTTCCGGGCCCCGGATCCGTAGAGCCGATCCAGTACTCGGCTGCCTGGATAATGGAGCATCCTGTGGCAACATCCGTGGAGGTCCCTGTCAAGGCCACGGTGGCCGCCCCGCCTGTGGGGTTGGGTGTGGCAAAAAGGTTAGTGACTTGGGGATGCTGGGTGTCCGGCCCCAGGGCTCCCACCTGGAGGCGAGCTATCAACCCGCCCGGGTTGGGATCCCCGGCATTGGTAAGGTGCAGCCTGCCATCATAGATGGTGATGGCCCCATCAGAGCCAGGACTCAACCAGGCATCCACTGAGCGGCCTGCTCCCAGTTCCAGGGAGTACTGCTCCCGGGGGAAGGGGTAGAGGTTCCCGTCCTCGGCCCTCAAGGTGACATAAGGGCCCAGAAAAACGGGCACGAATGTCTGGTACCCCCCATTCAGGAACCTGACAAGCACGTCCTCCCCGGCCAGGATCTCTGTGCAGCCGTTTATGCGGGCCTGGGCCGGATCCGGCCAGGCCTTGCCGTTTATGAGGAAGTACTTGGCAGCATAGTCTCTGGTGTTTGGAACCGCCTTGCCCGGGCCGAACTGCCCTGAGAAAATGGCCTGGTTCATTACCGGGTCAATGGCGCTGTAAAGGAGCAGCACCTCCTTGTCAAAATCCGTGTCAGAGTCTCTGTAAGCCTGCCCCGTATCGAAGTTCTTCACAACCGCCCCGTACAGACCCATCTGCACCTGTGCGGCCGGGTTGGTGCCGCTTTGATAGAGGAAGGCCCCTTCCTTGAAAGTGGACCAGGTATAGGTGCGAGTCTCCCCCGGGGGCACCTCGTGGGTGAAAGAGCGCACCCTGGCCGTGTAGTTCCCGGCCGGCCTGCTCCCGGACCAGGTGGTTGTCTCGTCGGGCCAGTCTGTCCAGACCGGCCCGGCGTTGTTATCCGGGAGCTTCTGTCCTGGGATCACCAGGGAGATGGGCACGCTCAAGAGGTTGGTCAGATGGATGGTCAACCCTTCCCCCGGAGGCACCACCAGCTTGGGACCCGGCAGCGTGGCCGGTGCGTTGCCCAGGGCAAAACCCCAGATGGGCACTGTCTGGCCACCCGGTAAGGTCAGGGATCCCGCCTTGGCCGTGAGGGAAAACTCCGCTGCCCCAGCCCCCCCGGCCCAGGCCAGAAGGAGGCCCAGTGCCAGGCACGCCCTCCCAAAAAGCATCGAGATGGTCCTGGATCGCATATCCTAAGCCTCCTTTCTCACTCTGCCTCTAGTGGCACATCCCAGGGCACAACACCCAGAAAAGTTATGAGGCCCCCTGGGAAGATGTTGTTGTTTGCAAGCTCCTTCTCGGTGTGGGAGTGCCACATGTAGAAGAACCCCCCTCCCACGTTCAATCCCGCATGTTCTGGAGGTAGAGATCCCTCCCCCCCCAGGAAGGGGCTCCCGCTGTAGAGCAGCCCGAATACCACGTCGTCCCTGGAGGGCAGGATCACAGGGAAATTGGCCCCGTGATCGGCCACAAACTCGTAAGGGGCCAAGTCATCACCGGGTGCATGACCGTAGATGTCCCACCCCATGAGAGCCCCGGTCCACGTGAAAATGGCATCCACTGTTTCACCGGGGTTCACAACTACCGTGTATCGCTCGTATGAGAGATCCGGACCTTTCCCTGAGCTTGAGCTCAACAGCCTCCCATCTTTGGCTATTACCCGAACGTGATTACCATGAAAGTGAAGAGGATGGGGATCCCGGCCCAGGGTTGCCATCCTGACCAAAATCCTCTCTCCCGGATGCATAAGGAAAAGGGCATTGTAAGGCTGTGTGGGAAGCCAGGGCACCTGGGCATTGGCTATGGTGTCAGGGAAATTGCGACCATTTGCGAACCAGACCGTCTGGAAGAAGCTCGTGGTGTCGATCTCATTCATGCGGCCGAACTCCACGAGCCTGTGCACGCGGGGGTCCATGTCCGTCATCACCATCAGGAACTCCCGGTCGTAGGCCGTGTCGGAATGGTTGTATGCAAACTTGGTCCCGGTGCACAAAGACGGGTTTGGGCCTGCATTGTGACCGTCGGGCACAGGGGGGCAATCAGAGTTGGGGGTTGGGTTGGTGGGCCTCACCACGATGACCCCAAGGAGCCCCATCTCCACCTGCAGGTCCGGCCTGGTCCCGCTGTGGTAAACATAGGTGCCGGGCTTGCCGGCTGTGAATGTGTATGTGACAGTGGTTGTCCCGTCAGGGGGCGCCTCCTGGGTCAATACCCCGGCCACCCCCCCCGAGGCCGCGACATCGTGGCCAGGAAACAGTATGGAGACGTTTCCGGCTGTGGCAGGAAGTGCGTTTTTGAGGCTCACGGTGATCGTGTCGCCCTGGTTAACTATAAGGGTGGGGCCTGGATACTGCATGCGGCCATCCCCAAGGGCAAAGCCCCACATCACAACGGAGTCCCCGTCTCCCAGGGTGATCCTGTCCTGTTTGGCCACAAGCTGGAAGCTCGTGCCCTGGACGCCCAGGATCTTGGCCCATGCCGAAGGCTCCATAATGATCGCCCAGAGGGCCGCCGCGGCCAGGGCCATCCCGAACCATCTCCTCTTTCTCATCTCCGGCCTCCTTGCGTCATCGACCCTCATGGTTCAAACCCCGCAGCCGGACGGGGGGCATACCACGATCTCGGTCATGATACCGCCCCGTTCCTGCTGGCCGTTGATCAGGTCGTCCAGGTTGGTGGTGTAAAAGAAATAAGTGCCAGGCTCCACCCCTGTGGTATCCAGAAGCAGGTCTGCAGCCTGCCCCCCTCCTATGGTCAGGGAGCTGGTCTCGTAGAACAGATCCCTGCTCCCGTTCCTCAGGAGTTTCCCATCCAAGCCCACAACCCTCATGGGGATCCCCAGGACCCGCACGGTGAAAAGATGGGTTGTGCTGATGTTGTGGACTCGAAGAAGGATCCTCTCTCCCTGGTTGGCCTGGATCCTGGTGTCCATAGGTTGGGAGAAGTGCCCGTTGTTCTCAGGGCTGGCTCCCAGGGGGTTGGGGTTCACGGTGTCTGGATACCCCCTCCCGTTAATGAAGTGATAGTCGTCACTGAGCTGGGCAAAGGGCAGGTTCTGGATGGCTATGTGCTGGGCGTGGAAGCGGGAGTCAAAGCCTGCCAGCTGCAGAGCTTTGGAGACATGGTAACCAGTGGAGCCGTCCCCGTCGTTGTAGGCAAACCCCACAAAAGGCGGGCTTCCCGAGTTCTTGAGGGCAGTGTCCTGGTCCTGTCTTGGAAGCACGTAAATGTGGGCTATCATGCCCATCTGCATGTGCTCCACCACCTCCACGTGGCAATGGTAGAAGTAGGTCCCCTCCTTTCCCAAGGTGGCGTAATAGTAAGGGAAGGTGGCCCCTATTTTCACCGTGGGGGCGCTCTCGGGGAGCCCATCGAAGATGGAGCCCGAGTTGGGTATCCCGTGCCAGTGAACCGAATGGGTGTCGAAGAGATCAGGTCTGTTGATCATGCCCACGTTGGTGAGGTTGAGATAAAGCTCCTGGCCTTCCCTGAGCACGATGGTGGGGCCTGGGAGCTCTGACTTGACCTGTCTTAGGGCGAAGACCTGCCCTGGCGGGGTCCCATCGGGCACCTCGGAGAAGCCGAAAGTGTACATTACAGTTCCGTCGGCCATGGTCACGAAACCGTCTCCAGCCGTAATGTGCTTGCAGACAATGTCATTGGCCGGATTCCCGTCTCCGTCAGCGTCTATGCCATCGGTGTCGGCCGGGCACTGCACCATGAGGTTCAACTGGGCCAGGCAAGGCCAGGCCCCGACAAAGAGCCCAACCAAGACCAGGGCTGCGATTCCCCATGCGCTTCTTGGCTTCATGATCTACCTCCTTGCCCCTAAGGCTTCTAAAAAGGGGGCATCGCCTCCGCCCCCCTTTGCATTTTGTCAAGGCGCTAATTGATCGGCCCCGGCATCCAAGGGCGCTGTCCTGGGCCTGGACTGTCCGTCGAAATCAGTGGCCAGCTCCCCGAAATCAGGGGGCGCGAAGGCTGCCTGGCCCACATTGTTGTGGGCTGTCACGTGGTAGTCCCCTGTCTGCTTGAGGGGCCTGAAGACCACACTCACGAAGTTCCCCCCTTCACCTCCTGCCCCCGCTGCGAACAGCACGTTGAAGTAAGGCTCCGCAAAGCTTGGTGAACCGCCTGTTAGGAGGCAATTGGTGCAGGTGAGGGTTCCGCCCCCTCCCACCACTCCCAGGTCTGAGTAAACAGGGCTGCCCGGATCCGGGAGAAGGGCACCCAGGCCGCCATTGGCCAAGCCATCCCAGTAGAAGGAGCGGTTCTCGAACAGGATGGAGTCGTGGAACAGGGGATCCGAGAAGCCCGGCGCCCCGAGAACCCCTGCCAGGGCAGCGCTGTTGGGCCTGGAGGCAACCCCGGCTATCTGTGGGGTGGTAAGGTTTGGATTGGCTGGATCCAGGAAAGCCGCCCTGTTGGTGGCGGTGCTGTCATTGCGGGCTATGGTGTTGTTGATCATCCTGACCCTCAGCGCATCAGCCAGGGAGACCCCGCCCCCTGCCAGCTGGGTCACGTTGTTCACTATGATGTTGTTGAACAGGTTCACGGCGTACCACGCAGCGGGATCTGCAGGGTTTGCCGCCACGTCCTGGCCGTTTACCTGGGCCAGGGCTATCCCGGCTCCGTCATGGCTGGCTGCGTTGCCCTGAATCAAGTTCCGGTTGATGGTCACTGAGCCCGCCCCCGGGCTAAGAGCGCTTCCGGCCACAGGATCCTCCCCGGCCACCAGCACTCCGCCGCCCTGGCCTCCCACAGTTCCCCGGATGGGCTTGTCGCCCGTGCTCACCTCGTTGAAGATGATGGTGTTACGCTCTATCCGGCCATCGGGGCTCAGTCCCACATGGGCCACGCCTCCCCCTTCCAGCCCGCTGAAATTCCCGCAGATGAAGTTCTCCTCCACGGTGTAGTTCCCGGAGCCGGTAAAGAGGGCTATTCCACCTCCCCCGTTGACCGAGCCGTTCTGGTTTAAGTGGTTGTTGCGGATGGTCAGGTTGGTGTTACTGGCATCTGCGTAGTCCCCTGTTGCCGGATCCACTGTGGAGAGCCAGCCCACACGGATGCCTCCGGCCAAGTTCCCCGAGTTGGTGACGACCCTGTTGTTGCTTATCTGCAGGCCATTGGTGTAGCCGCTCACAAAGATCGCCCCGCCCACAAGGGACTGGGTGATGGTGAAGCCGTCTATGCGGCCTCCCAGGAAAGAACCGTCATTTTTCCCAAGGACCGTGATCCCGGCCCCTCTGTCCACCAGAAAGTCCGCCCTCTGGCCGGGCACCAGGCTCACATTTCCTCCTGTGACCAGCTGCTCCATCTTGGCCAGCCAGGCAGGCTCGTTGTCAGGCATGAACTGAAGCCCGTTTATCACTGTGGAGCCCTCCCCAGATCCCTGGAGAGCCACAGGCTTCCACATGATCACGTTCTCGGTGTAAAGACCCGGGCTGACCAGCACCAGGTCCCCTGGATTGGCCGAATCCACCGCTGCCTGGATGCTCCCGTAGTCCGCAGGCACGCGCCTTACGGCCTGCCCTGGTTGCAGCCCCAGGGTGAGGGTCACCCCCAGCTGGGTGCTGAGCCCGTTGTCCCCTCGTGTGATGCTCAGCTGCCCTGGGCCAAGGCCCACACCGGTGGAGGGGATCTTAGCCTTTATCCGCTTATTGTTCCATTTCAGGACCTGCAGCGGCACGCCTCCCAGGGTGATGGTCCCCCTCCTGGTCCCGAACCCGTAATCCCTTAGGATCGTTGGGGGGTTGGAGGGCCCTGGCAGGAGGCTTGGGTTGTAATCAGGGTTCTGAACCGCAACCGGTCCCACCGCATCTATGGTGATAGTGGCCCCAGGGCCTGCGGCAAAGGCTCCTCCCCTTATCTGCTTTATCCTGGGTGTGCCATTGGGAAGCTCGCAGTCAAGCCTGTTTTGGAAGGCGCCCGTGAACGCCCCGGTTGGAAGAAGCGGGGTGTCCAGGTTCGTGGTCACACCAGGCCACGCATCAAAAGTGTAGCAGACCTTACCGTATGCAGGGTTCACAAAGGGGTCTGGGCGCGTCAGATCGTCCCCAGGGTCGTTGAGACAGACCTGCACCATGCTGGGGGCCACCCCGCTTGGTATGGGCGCATTCATGGTATACGTGCCGGGAACCATCAAGTGATATCCGCCCCACTGGTCAGAGTAGGTCTTGGTGAGGAATCTTCCTGCCCAGTCTCTGATCACCACCGGTATCCAAGCAGGGGAGAGCTTCTCGGCGAAGTTGGGGTCATCGGGGTTAAAGGTGTTGGTGAGGTCGTTGGTGATCATGCCGTGGAACTTGGCCGCCCTGGGCACATAGGTAAAGAGAAAGAAGTCCGCCGGGGTGTTGCGGCCTGGGACCACATCCAGTAGCTTTCGGTTGCAAAGGGGCCTGTCTGTGTTGGCAAGGTCCGCCCGAACAGGCACCCCCGGAAAAAGGCTTAGTTCCGCGGGGACCCTGTGCAGCGGCCCCACGCACTGGGGAAGGAGTGCCTTGGTGGAAGGCTTGTACCTGTCCCCGAAGTCCACGTTCTTGTCCTCTTCTTTGGTCACCTCGTAGCCCTCTGGAGTCACCACTTCCACCACCCACTGGCCTGTGGTTAGAGGGATAGGGGCTTCTCCCGCCACCAGAGGCACGGGTCTGCCCTGGGAATCCAACAGAGGATTTCCATTGCTGTCCCTTCGAATGCCCCCTGGGTAAAATTCCGTAAAGGCGTATCCTCCGTCAAAGACCCCTGGTCTCACCTGGTTCCAGGTTCTCAGGAACTCGGCGCAAGGGTCTATGGCCCCGCCGAAGAGATCCTGCGGAGGGCTAGCATGAATGCAGCCCTCTGGGATGTTCTTGTCCCAGCTGTCTGTAAGAGTCGTGTTCACAAGGGTCATGGCCGTGGGGGTTCCATCTGACCCCACCGCGTCCACCCTGTAAAGATTCACCCTCACATCCGGAATTCCCGGCTCCCAGGGATCTCCCACGCTTTCCCTGGGATCGTCAAAGGCCCGGGTGGTATCGTAGAAAACTATGCCGGAGATACCACCGTTTTCATCCATTAAATAGTCCCTCTTGCCCCAGTCGATCCTGTGATTCTGGTCAGCATAAACAATCATGGCCTGCAGGAGGACCGGGCCCATCTCTGTCTTTGAATAGGCGTTGCCTGTATTGGGATTTATTCTCGCAACCCCGGCAGAAGGGCATTCCGGAACCCCCGCATCCACATCAGCCTGGCTGCAGATCTGCGCTTGCGGGTTGCGCACGTTCTCCGAAGGCATGTCCCAACCGTTGTCAGGGGGGATCTCCCCACCGTCGTCCACCACTATGGTGGCCCCGGTGGCTTTGTATCTCAGGAAATCCACCTCGGCCACTATCCATCTGAACCATGGGAAGATCTCCCTGAGCTGGTAACTTCCATCCAACCCCGACAGGGTTGACTGGTACAGCCTGCCATCCCTGAAACGCAAGTTTACTGCCTGCTCCACGACCCCGGGCTCCCCTGGATCCTGGAATCCGTCTTCGTCCGTATCATGGAAAATGGTCCCCTGAAGCCTGCCGAACCAGGCATTTACCAACACATCCCCCATATCCACTGTCCCGCCAGTGTCAGGCACTATGACCGTCTGGAAACCGAAAATCTGGTCTATGGGGGTATCCCAGACCACCAGCTGATAGGTTCCGGGTGGCACACCAGATATGGAAAAATCTCCTGTTTCTGGGTCAGCAGGAGCCGCGTAAACCCCTCTCCCCGCAAGCCCTCCTTCCAGGATGTTGAGCCCCACCCAGGCCTCCGGGACAGGCGGCCCCACATTCAGGTTGGCTGCAGGGGGCCTTGACTGGTGAACGTTGCGGATCGTGCCGGAGACTGTAGCCGTCACCCCTCCTGGGTTCGGGATTGATCCCAGGACGTCGAATGGCTGGTGAACGAAACCGATGAACACGTGGTAAAAGGCCGTTCCGAATTCCACCAAGGCAGGGGGCTCATCCGAGCGGATCCATGCATCTATCCCTGGGGTGCCCTCTATGGTGGCTGTCTGGCTCCAGACATTGGGGTCCGGGAAATCCACAGGAAGCCCATCCACCATGACCGTTGTGGGCCTGGGAACCGCACGGATCCCGTACTTCCCAGGGGGCAGAAACTTGATCACTGCTTCCCCGTTGGCATCCGAGTAGATGCCGTTTCCCACCTCGTCCACTAAGGGGTTCCCGTCCCCGTCCAGGAGATATTCCCCGGTGACCGGATCCCTCTGGTAGGTGGTGCCCAGGGGATTCCCGAAGGCGTCGAAATACACCTGGCCCAACTGGTCATAGACCTGGATGTGGAAACCCGGTATCCCGGTCTCCTGTGCATCCGGGGCGTTGTTGATGGGCCTTATGTCGTGGAATACCTTGACGGATATCTGGGCCGTTGGGAGCGGGTGCTTTTCCACTGTCAGGGTGACCTTGTTTGCACCAGGCACCCTCACGGAGGTCCCGGCCATGGAGTATCCCCCATCCGGCAGAACCGAGACAAAATAGCGCTTCCCGCGAGGCACAGAGATATTCGCCGAGCCCCCTGCTGTGTGGCCTGCCTTGGCAACCGGCGAGCCGGTTCGGTAAACGCTCAGCCTCACGGTCTGGGACGGGGGCTGGTAGACCCCGGGGGTTATGTCCGCTGTAGTGTCTTCCTCCACCAGCCAGCGGAACCCTCGCACTGGATTGCCGTTCTGGTCCACCACCTTGAGCTTGAAGGCCAGGGCCTCGGATGCGGCTAGGGTGCCTACAAGCACCGCCGCGGCCATCAAGAGCCCCTTGAAAAGAGCCCTCATCAGACTTGGGCCGGCTAGCTGGCGCATCATCTCCACCTCCTTGGGTTTTGGGAAATCGCCGGTTTTTTGACCCAGAAAAAAACAACCTTAGAGCCCTCTTGCATGGCGTTAATTGAAACCCCCCAGGTCATGTTCATCAATACCTGAAACACCCTATTTTGATCCTACACAGTGGGGGTGGGGAATGGGGGAACCCAGCCCTTGCCTCAAGCCCCGGACCCGGGCTTGGCTAAGGGGAAAAGGGACAGGAGCAACTTCTCGATCTCCTGTGGCCCTATCTCTCCCTTGCAGAGAAAACAGCTCGCCCCCGCGCAAAGAGCCGCTTCCCTGTACTCGGGCAGGTCGTGGCTGGTGAGTATCACGACAGAGGTCAAAGGCCATATTCCCTTGATTTTTTTTGCGAGATCCAGCCCGCTTTGGCCTGGGAGCTGGATATCCATGAAGACCAGCTCAGGCATGAACCCCTCAACCATGCTAAGCGCCTGGGCCGGCTCCCAGGCCTCATGAATCTTCATCCCGGGGAACCTGGCAGCCAGCATGGCCCGGAAGCTCCTCCTGAAGGCCGAGTTGTCTTCCACTATGAGGACGTTCAAGGCCGCTTCCGGCTGGGTGGGGCCCAGGCCAAATGGAATGCAATGCTTCTGATTCTGGACTCTGCACCCAAAAAGGCTTGATGCAAATGGGGTGAATACCGTATATTGAAGCATCTCGCCGGTAGGGCCCGCCCCGCGAATAAGGCAGGGCAATCCAGCCGCTCTCAGGGCCAGAACAGGAAGCGTGTTGGGGGTGTGACTGGGAGGGTTTTTCCGGGGGCCGGGTCTGGATGGATTAAAACGGGCTTTAAGGCTTCTATACCCACCCCAGTCGGCTCCTGGGAGGATCTGCCCCAGGGAGGTAGCCCGAGTCTCATGAACGAGGAGAAGCTCTCCATCCTCATAGCCGAGGACCACACAATCCTGAGGGAGGGCCTGCGCGCCCTGGTTTCGGCCACAGAGGATTTCAAGGTGGTGGGCGAGGCTGCAGACGGCCGCGAGGCCATAAGGGCTGCCACCGCCTTGCAGCCCCACCTGGTGCTCCTGGATCTCTCCATGCCCGGCATGAACGGTCTGGAGGCCCTCAAGGAGATCAAGAGGCAATGCCCCAAGACCAAGGTGGTGGTGCTCACGGTGCACAGCGCCGAGGAGTATGTGCTGGAAACTCTCAAGGCCGGGGTGGATGGATACGTGCTAAAGGATGCCAGCTCCAACGAGCTGATGTTGGCCCTGAGAAACGTGGTCTCCGGGAGGCCTTATCTGAGTCCAGGGATCGCGGACAAGGTCATTGGCGGGTACCTGGACGGCAGGAAGGTTATCAAGCCATGCTCCGCCTGGGAGACCGTGACAGACAGGGAACGGCAGGTACTCAAGCTCATAGCCGAGGGTAAGACCAACAAGGAGATCGCCGAGTTTCTCTATATCAGCGTGAAGACCGTGGAGAAGCACAGGGCCAATCTCATGAGAAAACTGGATCTGCACAATGCTGCGGCCCTGACCGCCTTCGCCATAGAAAAAGGACTGGTGGAGAAGCAAAGTGCAATGAAGAGTGAAAAGTGAAGAATGAAGAATTGGGAGAAAGGCAGACCCCCCAAATATTCGTTCTTTGGCCACACCGAGAGGAAAAGGGAGGCTCAGTCCCCTTTTTAGGGTCTGGTAACATGCCTCCCACGGTAGGCTTTCTGTTTGGATGTGAGGAGGATGGAGGATAGTATCTTTATGATCTGGAGAGTCTCGCCGGAGAGATCTTGGGCTTTGCTCTGGGGGATGATCCCGGCTTTCCCCATGAGCCGAATCCAGTAAGCCGCTTCGCGGGCTTCCTTGTGCGCGATGGACATCTTGGAGATGAAATCTGCCATGCTCTGGGCTCCCTGGGCTTCTTCCACGTTGGCCCCGATTCCCGTCCCGCAACGCACAAGCTGCCGCCCCAAGATTCTACCGAGGTTATCGTTCTCCAGCTCCCTGAAAAGCCTTATGATTCGAAGGGCATAGTCCTCTGCCCTCTCCAGAATGTCGGCGTTCTTTTGCTTGCTCACCTGTGCACCTCGCCCCAACGCCTGGCTGGATGCTTTTCTTCATTCTCCCCAATCTTGACCCTCCACCCCCGGCTCTTCACTCTTCATTCTTCACTCTTCACTCTTCATTCTTCATTCTTCATTCTTCACTCTTCACTCTTCCCACCCCTCCACCTCTCCCCTCCCCGCGTCCCCGCGTCCCCGTGTCACCGCGTCTCCCCTCCCAAGCCCCATCTCCCCCCTCACTGGTGCTCCACCTCCCCCCCACCCTGGTCCCCTTGCCTGGCTCGGATTCCAGAAAGAAGCTCCCGCCCGAGAGCTCCACCCTCTCCCTCATGCTCAGGATCCCCATCCGGCCATGGGAGGCGGCTGAGCCTGTGTTGCAGAGATCCATGCCCTTGCCGTTGTCCTCCACCCAAAGACTAAGCTCCGAATCACCTCCCACCATGCGCACCACCACTTTATCCGCACCGCTGTGCTTGGCCGCGTTGTTCATGGCCTCCTGCAAGACCCTGAAGATGACTATCTTGAGCCCATCGGGCACCTGCTGTTCCTCCACCTGGAGCCTCCTTTCCACCTGTATCCCCTGGTAAACCTTCTGGAATTCCCTGCAAAACCAACCTATGGTGGCCAATAGGCCCAGGTCGTCCAGCACAGCCGGCCTGAGGTCCATCTGAATGCGGCGCACCTCCTCTATGGCCCCCTGAACCATTGCCACGACATCCTCTAAGACGGGCCGCACCGCTACCCCTTCGGCACCTGGGAGCTCCAGCAGGGCCCGCTCGGTGGCGAACTTCACCGCAGCCAGGATCTGGCCCACACTGTCGTGGATTTCCCGGGCCAACTGTTTGCGCTCCTCCTCCTGGGCCGATAGAATGGCCACGGAGAGCCTCTTGAGCTCTTCTTGGGAGCTTTGGAGCTGCTCTTCCACACGGCTCCTCCAGGCTATCTCTTCTAGAAGAGCCTGATTGGCGCGGGCCAGCTCTGCGGTGCGTTCCACAACCTTTTCCTCGAGCTCCTCCTGCGCCTTCTTTATCGCCTCCTGGGCCCTCCTGCGCTCGGTCACGTCCCGTATGATGCCGGTGAAAAAACTCTCCCCGCGGCTCCTCCACTTGGCCAGGGAAAGCTCCACCGGGAACTCCACACCCTGCTTGGAGAGGGCTAAGAGCTCCAGGGTTCGGCCCAAGAACACGGCCCCCTCCGGCTCCATTGCCCGAGACAGGCCTTTTCGATGGGCCTCCCTGAACCTCTCAGGCACTAGTATCTCGAGGGGTTTGCCCAGGATCTCGGAGGAGTCATACCCGAACATCCTCTGGGCGGCCTGGTTCCACATTACGATGAGGCCGCGGCTGTCCACAGAGACTATGGCGTCCTGGGCGGTGTCCACCAAAGAGCGCAGTTGCTCCTCTCTTTCTCTTAGGGTTTCCAGGTTGCGAGAGTTCTGGAGGGCTACGGCCCCCAGCTCCCCGAAGGCCATGGCCAAACCGGCATCCAGCTCGGTGAAGCCCCCTGGTTTGTTGGCCAGGCCCAGAAGCCCCATGACCTTGCCCTGCACCATGAGGGGAACGAAGAGCACGCTTCGCAGCTCCTGATGGCCTGGAGGGAGCAAACCTGGGAAAGGGGTGTTGCGGAAATCATTCTCGATCACAGGAGCCTTGGAGGCCATGGCCTGGGCCCTGAGTCCCCTTATGGGCATGGGGGTCTCTGGAGGCACCTGGCAGTCTTCCCCTCCGGAGTCCAGGAAAATCAACTCCATCTGGTCCCCCTCCCTGGAAAGGAGCGACACGTATCCGGCCTTGGCCCCAACCAGGAGCTTGCATGACTCATAAAGGGATCGCATGGTGGCTGTCAGATCCGTGGTCTCCAGCACGGTCCTGGCCCCACCCAAAAGAGCCCCCACCTCCCTCTCCCTCTGCCTGGACTGAGAGAGGGCCTCTTCCAGTTTGAGCTCAGCCGTCCTTGTCTCCTGCAGGGCCTTGCACAGGCCCTCCTGGGCTTTCCTCTGCTCTGTGATGTCCCGGGCCACGGTGACCGAGCAGAGCTCCCCCCTTACCTCCAGGACCTCTGCCGAGAGCTGGGCCAGGCGAATCTCCCCTGAACGCAGCCTGAAGGCGCATTCTCTGTCCCTCACGAACCCGTGGCGGGCCAGAATTCCCATGAACGCCATGCGCTCCCTGGCATCCACCCACAGGCCCAGCTCCTCGCCCGTGCGGCCCAGCACCTCCTCCTTGGCATACCCTGTCAAGTCCAGGAAGCCACGATTCACCTCTTGAATGCGGCCATCCTTCAGCCTAAAGATGACCATGGCCTCTGGATTCGCCCTGAAGGCCGCTGAAAAAAGGGCCTCAGAGCTGCGCAGGGCCTCTTCCCTCAGGGAAAGCTCCCTGAGGAGCAGGTCCTGAGGTCTCTGGATGCCGACCCTCACCAGGGCCTGCAAGAGCAACCCAAAGAGGCCGACCGCAAAGAGGTGCCCAACCAGGTTCATGAGTCCGTACACATCGGTGTACAGGGTAAAGCTCATCTCTGAGGCCACACCCATGCCCGCAGCGGCCAGGAGGGCCCTGAGCACATGCGCCTCGAAGCGCCCCCGGGCCTTCCATAGGAGCCAAGCGCTAATGCCCAAGAGCCCGCATATGCCGTACTCGGCCCAGATCTTGAAAGAAGTGAGGCCCTGCCCCTCCACGAAACAGGAAGGGAACACAGGCATGAGCAGGATGGAACTGCCCAGAGCCAAGGCCGCGAGGGAGCCCAAGCACAGCACCAGCCAAGGCTTGGGCCTCCTGCCAAGGAAGATGGCTCCCAGTGCCATGGAGCCTGCCAGGAGCCCCCGGCTGGCAATCCAGAGCTGAGTGGCAGGATCCGGATCCATGCCCTGGAAGACCCCCATCCCTTTGTAAGCCAGGGCGTGCAGAAGAGTCAGGCTGGCAACCGGCAGGAGAGTGCCCCCGAGTATCAGGAAAAACCCATTGTGGATGTTTGCCCTTGCAAACCAGAGCACCACGAAACCGCAGGCCGCGATCACCACACAGGAGAGCTCCACCAGCACGTGAAACAGGAGATAGTTGCTTTGGGCCAGGGCGAAAAGAGACCCAAAGCCTACCATGAGCAGCAGGATGGGAATTAGGGGGGATCGGCTCATCTGACCCGTTCGATCAGGAGGCGGTCAGGCCCGGCCACACCTTTGCCGCTGGGTGGGCAGGGCCAATGGGTGGCGGAGGAGGTAGGATTCGAACCCACGGCCCCCCTCATCGGGGGACAACGGTTTTCAAGACCGCCGCCTTAGACCACTCGGCCACTCCTCCGTTGCCAAAATATAATTGGTTGTCAGTAAGCTTTCTCTGGACCTGCTCGTTCCCGCTGGAGTCGGCCGCAAGGCCACAGGCCCCACTGCTTGCAGTCAACGGCCGCGAACTCTCAGCTCCCAGGCCCTATGACCTCCATGCCCCCCATGTAAGGCCGCAAAACCTCCGGAACCTCCACAGTGCCGTCGGGCCTCTGGTAGTTCTCCAGGACGGCCACCAGGGTCCTTCCCACTGCCAGGCCGGAGCCGTTTAAGGTGTGGACGAACTCAGTTCCCTTCTTACCCTTCGGCCTGTATCGGATCCCGGCCCTCCTGGCCTGAAAGTCCGTAAAGTTACTGCATGAGGAGATCTCCCTGTACACCCCCTGGCCCGCAAGCCACACCTCTATATCATAGGTCTTGGCCGAGGCGAATCCCAGATCCCCTGTACAGAGGGCCACCACCCTGTAGGGAAGCCTAAGGCGCCTCAGGACCTCCTCGGCATCGGCGAGCAGCCCCTCCAGCTCCTCCCAGGAACTCTCCGGGGTCACTATTTTGACCAGCTCCACCTTGTCGAACTGATGCTGCCTTATCAGCCCCCGCACGTCCTTCCCGTAAGAGCCGGCCTCGCTGCGGAAGCATGGGGTGTAAGCCGTGTAGCAAAGGGGCAGGGCGGCTTCCTCCAGAACCTCTTCCCGGTGGATGTTGGTCACCGGGACCTCGGCTGTTGGGATCAGGTATAGGTCCCAGCCCTGGACACGGAACAGGTCCTCCTCGAACTTGGGCAGCTGCCCAGTGCCCACCAGGCACTCCCTGTTTGCCAGAAAAGGCGGCAGCACCTCCCTGTACCCATGCTCCTTGGTATGGAGGTCCAGCATGAACTGGATCAGGGCCCTTTCCATCCTGGCCCCTGCCCCCGCAAGCAGGGTGAAGCGGGTGCGGGCCAGCTTTGCCCCCCTTTGGAAGTCCAGTATGCCCAGTTCTTCTCCTATCTCCCAGTGCGGCCTAGGGTCGAAATCAAACTCGGGAAGCTCCCCCCATTGCCTTATCTCAAGGTTGTCCCTCTCATCCCTGCCCAAAGGAACGCTCTCGTGGGGCAGATTGGGAATCTCCAAAACCAGGCTTTGCAGTTGCTCCTGGACTGATTGTTTTTCCTTCTCGGCCGCCTCCATCCTTTCTCCCAGGACACGCACTTCTCCCTTGAGGGAAGAGACATCCTCCCCTTGGCGCATAAGCCGTCCTATTTCCTGAGAGATGCTCTTGCGCTTGTGTTGGGCCTCCTCCCAGAGGCGGGTGAGTTCCCTGAGTCTTTCATCCAGCTCCAGCACCCTGTCCAGATCCAGCTCAATGCCCCTTTCCCGTAAGGCCCTCCGGATCAATTGGGGTTCCTGTCTCAGCAGGCGGGGATCCAACATTCTCTTTCTCCGGTGATTCCAGATAGCTGGTTATGGTAGCCCGAGGCCCCCAAAGGGGTCAAGGAAATCCTGGTCTACATCCCGATTGCCTGTTGCCCACTTTTCACTTTCCAAACTTGGGCTCCCTCTTGTTTAAAAAGGCCTCTATGCCCTCTTGGAAATCCGGGCTCAAGGAGGCCTCCACGATGGATCTTCTCTCCTCTTCCAACTGCCCTTCCAAGGAAAATTCCCAGGTGGTGCGCAGAAGACCCTTGAGAAGCCCGTGGGCCAGCCCCGGTCCCCTGGCCAGCTGCCTGGCAAGACCCATTGCTTCCTGCTCCAGGGCCTCCTGTTCCACCAGTCTCGAGACCAGTCCCCACTGAAGGGCCTCCTGGGCCGTGAGCACCCGGTTCAGGAACATGAGCTCAGCGGCCCTGGCCGGCCCCACAAGTCTTGGGAGGAAGTAAGAGGAGCCGCCGTCAGGCACGAGGCCTATCCTGGTATAAGCCTGGGTAAAGCGAGCAGAGGTTACGGCCAGCCTGAGGTCGCAGGCCATGGCCAGGCTGAAGCCTGCTCCTGCCGCAACCCCGTTTATGGCCGCGATCACCGGCTTGGGCATGCGTCGCATTTCAACCACCGTGGCATGGAGATGCCTGGTGAGGCGCTGGAAGAGCACTGAGACAGGCTCACCTCGGCGCTGCATCCAATCATGCATTTCCTTGATGTCTCCCCCGGAGCAGAAAGCCTTGCCCTCACCGGTCAGGATCACGGCCTTGACAAGGGGATCCCTTCCACAGCTCTCCATGGCCAGCTCCAGGTCGCAGGCCAGATCCAGGTCATAGGCATTAAAGGCCTCCGGCCTGGCCAGGGTTATGCGGGAGACATCATCCCATCTCTCCAGCAGGATCTTGCTGTAACCCATGCTCTTTACCCCCTCTCCGAGCCCTTCTCGGGCTCCTCACGAAGGTCCATTAGCTCCCCCCCGGTGATCCGCAAAAGCTCTTGGGGACTCAAACGGAAGACGGCTTTTGGGGTCCCGGCGGCAGCATAGATGTCCTGGTAAGCCATGAGATCCTCATCGACCAGGGTCCTGAGACGAGGCTCGTGCCCCAAAGGGGGCACCCCTCCTATGGCGAAACCCGTTGCCTGCCTCACCTCATCGGCGTTGGCCCTTCGGGTCTCGAGGCCCAAACGATCTCGGAGCTTCTCCTGGCTCACCCTGTTGGCGCCTGAGGCGATGACCAGGATTGGCTCCCCTGCGCCCAAGAAGACCAAGGACTTGGCGATCTGCCCCAGACTCACCCCGACCTGTTGGGCAGCTTCCTGGGCGGTGTGGGTGCTGGAGGGAAGCTCCACCACCCTGTCCTCCATTCCGAAGGCTGACAAGGCCTCCCTCACCCTTTCAAGGGCCGGCTTTCCCCTGCGGTCCTTTCGGCTCATGCCTTCCCCCCTGCTGGCGCCCCCTGTTAATTCCCTCGAGGATTTCCTGGATCCTTTCCCTGGAGACCCGGATGGCGCCCGGTGGGACCTCCAGCGTGGCGGCTCCCTTGTAACCGCTTCCCAGGAGAGCCTCCAGGAAGGCCCTGAAATCGATCCTTCCTTCCCCCACAGGCAGGTGAAGGTCATCCCCCACCAGGTCTCCCCCCAGATTGTCGTGAAGGTGCACGTGGCAGACCCTCTCCGGGAAGCGCTCCAGGATCTCCAGGGCCCTGTTTCTGGAGCACATGAGCTGGCCGTGGCCCACATCCAGGGTGAGACCCAGCCCAGGGCTCTCCTCAAGGGCTGGGACGAGGTCCTGGCTCTCCTCGCTCAGATTCTCCAGGGAGACCCTCACCCCAAGCCTTGCTCCCTCCTGGACCATGCGGGCGAGGATCCTGGCCTTCTGGTGCACCACCGGCTCTGGGATGAACCTCCTGTCCATCCAGAAGTGGACCGTGAGAAGCCCTGCACCTATCTCCGCGCAGCCCTCCAGGAGCCTCAGGATCCGGTCCAGGAAGGGCCCTCCCAGATTCCTGAGATCCCGTGGGTCCCCCTCGTTGGGGGCATGAACCAGGTAGCTCAGGCCCCACCTGTGGGCCATGTCTTTCAGGTCCCCAAGCCGAGCCATGGCCTGCTCGCCCTGGAGCAGGTTTATTTCCACCAAGCGCAAGCCTGCCTGGGCTATTAACACCACGTCCTGAATTTCGTGGGCACGGCCGGCCAGTGCCAGCTCCCCTTTCCGCCCCATTGCCTCCCCCCGGTGAACCTCCAAGAGTGTTTGGCTCCTTGCCCCTTATTCCTTAAGCCACGGGCGGACCTATAACACGCCAAGCCTTTGGGGTTGTCAAGGCCCGAGCTTTGGGCCATGATGGGGTTGATCCCAGATGGTATAGGTGCAGGCGGTCACAGGGGAGCCCGTTGCCCAGCCAAACCCACCATTGCAGGAGGGCGCCATGCTCCTTAGCATCAACCCCAGGAACCCTGAAAAAAGAAAGATCAGGCAGGTAGCCGAGGAGCTCGTAAAAGGAGCGGTCATAGCATACCCTACGGACACGGTGTACGGAATCGGGTGCAGCATCCTGAACAAGGGGGCCATCCAGCGCGTGTATGAGATCAAGGGGAAGGGCCGTAACAGGCTTTTGAGCATCATCTGCTCGGACCTAAAGGACATAAGCCACTACGCCCAGGTCTCTAACTACGCCTACAAAACCATGAAGAAGCTTCTGCCCGGGCCTTACACCTTCATCCTTGAGGCCACAAAGTTGGTGCCCAAGATCATGCTCACCAAACGCAAGACCGTGGGAATCCGAATCCCCGATAACCCCATATGCCTGTCGCTGGTGAGGGAGCTGGGCCACCCCATAATAACGGCCAGCGTTGCCAAAACCGACCAGGAGCTTTACAGCGACCCGCAGGAGATCCACGATCGTCTCAAAAACCGGGTGGAGCTTGTCATAGACGGTGGAGTCATAGTGGCAGAGCATTCCACCGTGGTGGACCTCACAGGGGAGGTGCCTGAGATAGTCAGGGCAGGGAAAGGGGATGTATCTTACTTCACCTTGGCGAGGGAGCAGTCTTTGCAGGAGGAATCATCCTGAGGCCGGCTCCCCCTTGGTGGGTCCCTCGGGGACCGGAGGAGGTGTGTCATGCTCTTCATGAACATCTGCACTTGGCCCATCGAGAACCAAAGGAAGGTGGAGGAAAAGTGGCGCAAGTGGAAATGGCCCCCTGGTGTGGAGGTTCTCTTCGAATTCACGGACCTGCAGGGAGGCCGCTCCTTCAATGTCATCAAGACAGACATGAAGGGGCTCATAGCCACGCGTTCCGACTGGATAGACCTGGTCAAGTTCGAGACCTTCCCGGTGTACCCCATAGGGGTCTCCAAGCACCTGGCCAGGAAATACTATGGATGAGCTCCTGCAGGCGGGCCTCCCGGATGTGCTGGTGGTGGGAGGTGGACACTTCGGCAGCCGTGCTGTTAAGCTGCTGGCATCCAGGAAAAGGCCGTGGCGCCTGGCCCTGGTGGACCTGGAGGCAGAGCAGGTCGCTCGCCTCAAAGATTTTGGGGTGGAAGGGCTGGTAGGGGATGGGGTTGCGGTGTTGGATCGCCTCCTGCAGGCCGGCTCGCTCAAGTGGATCGTGCCGGCCGTGCCCTTCCACCTGGCCCATGCATGGGTGCTTGGAAGGGTCTCGGGGAAAAGAAAGGCCGGGAAGATCCCAGTACCCCAAGGGCTTGCAGTTCCAAACCCCCTCCAAGGGCCAGATGGGGAGCTCTACACGAGCTACGCCACCTTTCGCTGCCCTGAGCACTGCAGCGAGCCCAAGGAGGTCTGCACCGTGACAGGGCTTCCCAGGCCCGATCCCCTTTACCGGGTGTTGGGCTCCCTGAGGGTGCCAGGCTACCGGGTGACGGGGATGAGAAGCCACCAGTTGGGCCCTGGGGTGGGAGGGATTCTGGCCAGGGAGCTCCTCTCAGTCCTGGAAAGGGTGGGCCAGAGCCCTGGCCGCTGGATACTGTTTACGGCCTGCCGCTGTCACGGGGTGTTGAGCGGGCTCGAGATCACCTGAGAGCAGGGAGTTGTCTCCCTGGCTCTACTTAACTGCGGTCACGCAGCTCTTGGACAAGACGTATGGGGGGCTTCGGGAAAAATCAGGCAGAAATCATGTAGTTGGTCACGGCGTGATAGCTCACATGTTTAGGCCGCATTATTCACGATCAGTGGGTAATGCGGGCCATCTTTATGACATGTTTGGACAAACCGGTCCACACTCAAAAGCACCCTGCCTTTCGGTTTCAGGTTGGGTCGTGCTTTGAGTCGGAATAAGTCTAAGTGTACCGGGGGCTTGGGGGCGTAGCCCCCAAAGTTACGGGCTTTGGAGAATAATCCGATTCAGGTCTCGATCTCTAGCCTCACCGCCTTTCTGTACATAAGCTTGGGGGCTATCATCACCACCCCGGCCAGACCAAACAGAACCAGGCAGATGGGGCTCTGGAGGAGAGGCAGGAGGCTGCCCCCTGATATCATTAGGGTCTGCCTCAAGGCCTGCTCCAGCAAGTCACCCAGGACCAACCCCAAAATCACAGGGGCCAGGGGATAATCCAGCTTCCTCATGAAATAACCCAGAACCCCCAAAATGGTGGCCAGAAGCAGATCCAGGGGCGCGTTGTTCACGCTGTACACCCCCACGAAAGAGACTGCCAGCACCATGGGGAAGAGCCACCTGGCAGGAGTTCTCAGAATGCGGACCCAAAGCCCCACCAAGGGGAGGTTCAGGATCAAAAGCATCACATTGCCTATATACATGCTTCCTATGAGTCCCCAGGCCACATCCGGGTGTTTCTGGAACAGGAAAGGGCTGGGTCTCACTCCCACCATGAGAAGCGCGCCGTAAAGCACTGCTGTGACCGCTGAAGCCGGAAGCCCCAGGGTGAGAAGCGGGATCAAGGCGCCGCAGGCAGCTGAGTTGTTGGCCGACTCAGGGGCCGCCACCCCGCGGATCTCACCATGGCCGAACCTCTCGGGATGCCTGGAAAAACGTTTCTCCACGGTGTAGGAAAGAAAAGAGGCCGTCACATGGGCTGCCCCTGGGAGCACCCCGATGAAGAAGCCCAGGAAAGTGCCCCTCAGTATGGCCCCCAGGCTCTGGAGAAAATCCTTGAGGGAAAGCCAGATCCTGGTGAGAGGAGCTGTGGTGTAGCTCCCAGCGCTCATCTCCTCGGCGCATGTGAGGATCTCTGATACGGCGAAAAGCCCTATGGCCACCACCACCACATCGAAGCCCTCCATAAGCTTGGGGATCCCAAAGGTGAATCTTATAAGGCCGGTGGGCAGGTCGGTCCCAACGGTGGCCAGCATCAGGCCCAAGATCGTGGAGACAAACCCCTTCCTGAGGGATTTCCCCGAGAGGCTGGTGACCATTGAGAGCCCGAAGACCATGAGCGCGAAGGTCTCTCCAGGGCCGAACTTCAAGGCAGCCTTGGCCAAGGGCGGGCCCACCAGCATGAGCAGACCCACCCCTATGCTCCCTGCAATGAAGGAGCCTATGGCGGCTATGGAGAGGGCCGGTCCGGCCAGCCCCTTTCTGGCCATCTGATAACCGTCCAGGGTGGTCACCACCGAGGCAGCCTCCCCAGGCACATTGAGAAGTATTGAAGTGGTGGAGCCCCCATACATAGCCCCGTAGTAAATGCCTGCCAGCAGGATGATGGCGGAGGCCGGCTCTTTCCCGTAAGTGAGGGGGATCAGGAGGGCCATGCCCCCAGCCGGACCGATCCCCGGAAGCACCCCTATGAGGGTTCCCACCAGGCAGCCGATGAAGGCGTAGAGCAGGTTGATGGGAGAAAGCGCTATCTGAAGACCGTAAAGGAGGTGGCCTAAGGTGTTGCCTTCCATGGTATCACCCCTGAAGGCCCGCCAGGACTCCCAGCGGGAGGGGGATGTCCAGGACCCTGGTGAAGAGCAGGAAGATGGCAGCACTCAAGCAGGCGGACACCACAGGCCCCACCCAAAGGGAGCGCTCTCCCAGGAGGCGGGATCCAATGCCCAGGAAAAGGAAGGTTGCCAGAGGGTAACCAAGTCTGGGGATCCCGTATCCGTAAAGCCCCAGCAAGAGCACCAGCCCCACTGTTTGAAGGGATATCCCCATGCCAACTAGTTGTCCACCTGCAGGCCAGACCAGCAAGGAGGCCGCCAGCAAGGCCATGAGGCCCCCGAGTAGCAATGGAAAGGCTCTTGGTCCCAGTGGATCCCCTATGGAGATCTCGGGGATGGCCAGGGCCCCCCAGAGGTATCCTGCCCCCAGGACCACTCCCAGGGCAGCCCCGGCTCTCTCCGCCCTAATCACTTCTGCACCAGCCCGAGTTCCTGCGCCAGGGCCTCGTAGCTGGCAAGCTCATCCTGCAGGAACTTGCCGAGCTTCTCCCCGGTCAGGAAGAAATCCACCCAGGCCTGTTTTTCCAGGACATCCTTCCACTGCTTGCTCTGGACCATCTTGCCCAGGGTCTCTTCCCAGTACTTTAGCACCTCGGGCTTGACCTCGGGGGGGGCGTAAAACCCTCTCCAGTTTGGGGAGACAACATTCAATCCCATGTCCCTGGCCAAAGGCACCTTCTCGAAAATGCCCCCCAGCTTCCTGTCGGCCAAAAGGGCCAAAGAGCGGATGGTACCTGACTCCTCGTGCCCGGCTATCTCTCCAGCCTCCCCCACGAAGGCTGTTGTGTGACCGCCAAGGAGTGCTCCGAGGGCATCAGCACCTCCCCCGAAGGCCACGTAACGCACCTTATCCACTGGGATCCCGGCTGCCTTGGCCAGCATGGCCACCCTCATGTGATCCAGGCCCCCAGGCGGGGAGCTTCCCGCAAAGGTGAGCACCCCGGGCTGCTTTTTCCAGTCTTCCAGCAGATCATTGAAGCCGGCATACTTGGAGTCCTTGCGCACGGCTATGACTCCGTAATCCACGAAAAGGGCCGCCACAGGGGTCACGTCCTTGTAAGTGAAGGGGTTCTTCTTTATGGCCATCTGGGTGGTGAGGACCGCTGAGAAGGCTATGAGCACGTGCTGGTCAGCCCGGCGGTTGCGCACTATGTCGGTCATGGCCACCACCCCGAAGCCGCCGGGCTTGTTCACTACTGTGATGGGTTTGCCCACCAAGCCGGTCTCCTGGAGTACCTTGGCGGACATGCGGCATGTCATGTCCCAGCCCCCACCGGGGTTGGCCGGGGCTATGAACTCCACGGGCTTTTCAGGATACGCGGCCATGCCGTTTCCCTGGCCCAGAACAAGGCAGGCGGCCAGGCAGAACCCCATTGAGAGCCAAATTTTTTTGCTTGCCATGATCCTTCCCCCCTTTCTTCTTTGTGCTTATTCTAAAAGGCTCTCCCAACTATCCTTACTGGGAGGCCACTACCCCTTTGTGCAAAAGCTCCTCTATCTCCTTCCTGGAAAAGCCCGCCTCCTCCAAGACCTCCGCAGAGTGCTCCCCCACCCCCGGGGGCTCTCTTCGCAGGCCGAAATCGTAATCGTCCACGCGAAGAGGCAGCTTGGGTAGCCTGGCCTTCTTCCCGGAAGGCAGCACTGTTTCCACAAGCCCACCTCCCTGTATAAGCTGAGGGTCTTCCAGGAGCTGGTCAGGTCTGACTATGGGGGCGTAAGGGATGGAGGCTTTCTCGCTTTTCTCCACGATCTGGGAGCTGCTTAGCCTTGAGACCTCTTCCTTGAGCCTGGGGATCAGCCAACTTCTCTCCCTCACCCTGTCGTTGTTGGTGCGAAGCCTCGGGTCCCCGGCCAAATCAGCAAGTCCGAAGATTTCACAGAATCGCTCCCACTGCTGGTCGCTTGTGATTCCCAGGAATATCATCTCCCCGTCCCGGGTGTTGAAGAGATCATAGATCCCCCAAGGCATCTGCCCTTCGGGCATGGGCGGAGGCGCCTCTCCGGTCATGGCAGCCATGGCCATGTGCTGGCCCACCAGGAAGGCCGTTGCCTCGAAGAGGGTGGCCCTCACAAGCTGCCCTTTGCCTGTGCGGGTGCGCTCGTAAAGGGCGGTTATAATCCCCATGGCCCCGAACATCCCCCCCACTATGTCTATGACCGAGGTGCCAGCCCTAAGTGGCCTGCCCTTGGGCCCTGTCATGTACGCAAGACCTCCCATCATCTGCACCAGGTTGTCCAGGCTGGGCCTTTTTTCATAGGGCCCTGGCATGAAGCCCTTCAAGGTGCAGTAGATCAGCCTTGGGTTTAGCTCCCGGCATTTCTCGTAAGGAAATCCTAGACGCTCCATGGTGCCCGGCCCGAAATTCTCCAGGAGCACATCCGCCCCTTGGATGAGTCTTCTTAGGACCTGCTTGCCTTCTTCCTGCTTTAGGTCCAGTGCCAGGCTTCTTTTGTTTCTGTTGAAATAGTGGAAGAATCCCACCCCAAAACCCTTGAGGCGGCGGGTGTCGTCCCCTTCTGGGGCCCTTTCCACCTTGATCACATCGGCTCCCATGTCGGCCAAGATGAGCCCGCAGGTGGGCCCAAGGATGGCATGGCCCAGATCCAAAACCTTAATACCGCGCAATGGAAGGTCGCTTTCCACCACCAACCCCTCCTTTCTTTACAAGAGCAACACTTGGTGAACAGAGTTTCTCAAGAATGACAAGAAATCCCGCAAAGTTTCTCCGCAAGCCCCGGGTCTCTCGGCCCGCTTTTCATCACCTGCCCGGGAAGCACCTTCCCCAGGATCCTCTCCAGAAGCTGGGCGGCTTGGATAAGGGCCGAAAGATCCAAGCCTGTGTCCACCCCCATGTCTTCCAGCATGAAAACCACATCCTCTGTGGCCAGGTTTCCTGCCGCTTGAGGCACATTGGGGCAGCCCCCTATGCCCCCCAGGGCTGTGTCAAAGACAGTGACCCCTTCTTCCAAGGCTGCATAGAGGTTGGCCATGGCCGTGCCCCGATTGTTGTGAAGATGTATTCCCAACTCTATATTAGGGAAGCGCTTCTTGACTACTCTCACCAGGTTTCGCACCCTGGCGGGCGTAGCCATACCCGTGGTGTCAGCCAGGAGGACCCGGCTTGCTCCGGCCTCCAGGTAGCCCTCAGCAACTCTCATGACCTCCTCTTCAGGCACATCCCCCTGATACGGGCAGCCGAAAGCCACGGAAATTGCCCCTGTGACCGGCACCCCGTGGCTCCTGGAAAGCGAAACCAGAGGGATCAGCTCTTCCAAGGACTGGGAAACCGTTCTTCTTATGTTGGCCATGTTGTGGGCTTCGGATGCCGAGATCACCACCACCAGCTCCTCAGCCCCTGCTTGTATGGCCAACTCCGCGCCCTTCAGGTTGGGCACCAGGGCTGCGTGACGGCACTTTCCCCTGGGCACCCGCTGCATCACCTCCTGGGCGTCGCGCATCTGGGGTATGGCCTTGGGGCTCACAAAGGAGGTGGTCTCCATTTCCTTTACCCCGGCCTGGAGCAAAGCCTGAATCACTTCCAGTTTCTTCTCTGTGGGTATGAACTCGGGCCAGGACTGGAATCCGTCCCTGGGCCCTACCTCCCTTATGGTGGCTTTCTTTGGAAGTTCCATGATCCCTTCTCCTCTCAGGCGGCCGGCGCTTCAAAACTCCTGCCGGTCCGGCCGCCTGGCTTTCTCTTGCTGTCCCTTTTCTTTTTCAAGTTCCCTTTCTTGGAATGCTTGCTTCTGCCCTGCCATGCTGAAAAGAAAGTAAAGGGTCATGAGCCCGAACCCCAAAGGCAGGAACAGGTAAGGGATGACCATGGGGGTTCCAAGGGAGGTGGACATGCGGTCGTTGTGCTGCCAGGCCTGCCATGCCATCAAGGCCCCTTTCCAGGTCATGACCCCGCAGAAAAAAGCCCCGGCCGCTCCCCTCACCAGGGCTACAGGCCGTCTGAAGGCCTGGGGCAAGCGCTCCTGGAAAAACCCAACTCGGATATGGCTTCTTGCCTGGAGCACCTCGCATGCAGGAACCACCGAGAGGAGGGCCAAGAGAAATGTGTTCACTTCCAGGGCCCAGCTCGTGGGCCTTGAGAAGATGTAACGCATGGCCACATCGTAGCTTATGCTCAGGACCATAAAGCCCATGGCCAAAGCCCCCAGCCACCCAAGGCCAGATATGCTCCGCCGGATGCTCTCTGTCGCTCCCATTTGCACGGCCCCGTCTACGCCTTGCCCATGGTGAGATCTATTGCCCTTTGTCCGACTTGCTCTCCCACCTGCTTCTTCCACCAATCCCACACGGGCCGGCTCTTCTGCCTGAAATCCTCTATCTCCTGCTGGGTGGGCTCGAACACTTGGATCCCTGCCTGCTTTATCCTGGGCCAGTAAACCTCGGGGTAGAACTTCTTGTTCACCATGGGGGCGCTGTTTTCCTCGTACCACTTGCCTGCATCCCAAAGGGCAGCTTTGGCATTTTCAGGCAGCTTGTCCCAGAAACTCTTGAGCAGGAATATGGAGATGGTGAAGCCTGTCACAGGCAGCTTGTAGCAATGCTTGACCTGCTCGTAGAGCTTTCGGCCCATGACAGTGCCGATATTGGCCAAGGTGGCATCCACCGTGCCCCTTTGCACGGCCAGGTAGAGTTCAGATGAGGGGATTCTTGCGGCCGCGGTCCCATAAGGCTTTAAGGCCTCTTCAGCCTCGTAGCTAACGATCCTGCATCTTTTTCCCTTAAGGTCCAAAAGGCTGGCTACTTTTTGGGCCCCGCTCCAGATGTACTCAGGCTCCAGAACCGCTCCTCCAGCCGTGAGCATGAAGGTGTTGTCCTTGGCAAGGGAGTCGTTTATGAGCTTCCAGAGGGGGCCCTCCATGGCCAGCCTCTCCCCGTGGCGGTAAAGCTCATCCACCAGGCCTGGCAGGCCGGTGATCCCCAGTATGGGGAAGGTCCTTGTGATGTAAGAGCTTGTGTGGAACATGACATGGATGGTGCCGGCCCTGAGGGCCGCTGTCTGGTCGTCCGCTTTGACCAGGGTTCCCGAGTGGAAGAAGTCCACCTGAACGGCCCCTGCATGCTTCTCCTTGAGCCTGTCCACGAAGCCCTGGATGGGAGGGAAAAGGTCCTCGTACGCGGGGGTCAGGTACGTGACCGTGGTAAGTGTTGGCGGTGCAGCCCAGGCCTTGGGCAAGCCCATGCCTCTTGTTCCAACGGCCAGAGCCCCCATGCCCAAGGCCGCTCCTTTCAGAAACTCCCTTCTGTTCGCTCTTTTCATGGATACCTCCTCATAGGCCTTCCGGCCGCGGGACTACCTCATCAGGCTTGGAAGCCAAAGCCCAAGGGGTGGATAAAGGGTGAAAAAAACCAGGCAGGCCAGCTCCACCAGGAGAAAGGGGATGCTGCTCTGCACTATCTCCTCCAGCTTCAGGCTGGGCACGCAGCTTCTAAGCGTGTACAGGTTAAGCCCCACAGGGGGGGTCACAACCGCCAGCTCCAGGTTTATGACCAGCACGATTCCGTACCAAAGCGGGTCGTACCCCAGGGCCTTGATGAGGGGTAGCAAAATGGGCGTGGTGACAACAATGAGGGAGGCTGCATCCACGAACATGCCTCCCAGGATTAGCAGTGCCTGCACGGCAAGGATCATGAACTCCTTGGGGAGCTGCCATCCAAGCATGAACTCTGTGAGCTGCTGGGGGAGCCTCACCATGTTTAAGAAATCCCCGAAGATCTTGGCGCTTCCCATGATGATCAAGATGGCCACGCTTATCCGCATGCTCTCTTGCAGGATCTGTAGGATTTTCCGGGGTGTCATGTTGCGGTACACGGCCCCTGCTATGAGAAAAGCCCCTGCAGCCCCCACTGCCGAGGCCTCGGTGGGGGTGGCTACCCCCAGATAGATGGATCCCAGGACCAGGAAGATGAGAACCCCTACATGCCAGACCCGGCCCAGACTCTCCCATCTCTCCCGCCAGGTGGCCGAAACCTCCTGCCTGCTGGGCGTCAGCCCAGGGGAAAGAGTAACCCTCACAACGATGTACAGGCTAAGAGCGGCGGCTATGAAAAGGCCTGGGACCACTCCGCCGATAAAGAGCTTTGCCACTGACTCCCCTGTTATTGCGCTGTAAATGATAAAAGGCACACTGGGGGGGATGAGCATGGCCAGGGCTCCTGAGGAGACAACAGAGCCGGCGGCCAGCTTGACCGAGTAGCCTCTCTTTAGCATCTCAGGCACGGCCATGGAGCCTATGGCCGCGACCCCGGCCACGCTCACCCCGCTTACCGCCCCAAAGACCGTGCAGGCCCCCACAGAGGCTATGGCCAGCCCTCCCGGAAGCCAGGAAAGCCACCTGGAGGCCAGATGGAAGAGGTCCGCGCCTATGGGGGTTTTGGCCAACACATGGCCCATGAGCACAAAAAGAGGCAGGGCCAGAAGCTCGAAGGTGGTCACCTGCCCGAATAGAGAGGTTGCGGCCAAAGCCAGGGCGTCAGGCCCCCGGGCCAGGAGAAGCCCCAGGGCCCCGCAAGCCCCCAGGGCCACAAATATCTCCACTCCCAGGGCTATGAGAACCAAAAGAAGAAGAACCACCAGGGCCTCTATCATGGATCACCGCTCCCTTTGCATTTCCTGGGAATCCACCTTTGCCAGCCTCTCCCGGGTGTATTGCACAAGCCCCCCCGCCCTTATCAGCTCCTGTATGAACTCCGGATATGGGCTGGCCTGGAAAAACGTTCCCTGAGTCTGGTTTCTTATCTCTCCAGAGGCCAGATCGATCTCCAAAATGTCCCCCTCCTGAGCCGCCTGGGCCGCCTCTGCGCACTGGACCAGGGGAAGGGAGATGTTTATCCCGTTTCTAAAGAAGATCCTGGCAAAGCTTTCTGCCACCACGCAGGCGATACCGGCCCCCTTTATGGACCAAGGGGCTATCTCCCTGGAGGAGCCGCAACCGAAGTTCCTCCCTGCAACAAGTATGTCCCCGGGCTGAACCCTCCCGGCAAAACCAGGATCAATGGTCTCCATGCAGTGTTTGCCCAGCTCCTTGGGATCTGTGAGACCTGCCCACTTCACCGCTATGATGGCGTCGGTGTCCACGTTGTCTGCGAACTTGTGTACCCTGCCCCGGATCATCTCTCAAGAACCTCCTCCGGATGGGCTATGCGGCCAAGTACCGCGCTTGCAGCCGCAACTGCCGGGTTGGAAAGGAAAATCTCGGCTTTGGGGCTTCCCATCCGGCCCAAGAAGTTACGGTTGGTGGTGGATACGCATCTTTCCCCCTGGGCCAGGACCCCCATGTGCCCTCCAGGGCAGGGGCCGCAGGTGGGAGGCCCCACAACAGCCCCGGCCTTCAAAAAGACGCCCACCAATCCTTCTTCCAGGGCCTGGAGGTGAACTTGGGGGGTTCCGGGCAATATAAGGCACCTCACATCAGGATGGACCCTTCTGCCTTGGAGGATTTGCGCTGCAAGGCGAAGATCCCCCATGCGGCCGTTGGTGCAGGAACCTATCACAGCCTGGTCTATGGGAAGGCCTTGGAGGGAACCCACATCTTTCACATTGGCCGGGGAGTGAGGGACGGCCACCTGTGGTTCCAGGGCCGAGACATCAACCTCCAGGAGCTCTCGGCAGGAGGATTGGGAATCCCACCGGGGCACGGAAAACTTCTTTTGCACACGGCCCTCAAGGTATTCCAGGGTCTTGGAATCCACAGGAAAGAGGCCCGCCTTGGCCCCGGCCTCTACAGCCATGTTGGCCATGGTGAAACGATGATCCATGTCCAGGAACTGCAGGGCCTCTCCAGTGAACTCCATGGCCATGTATGTGGCCCCGTCCACCCCCAGAAGCCCTATGGTGCGCAAGATTAGATCCTTGCCGCCTACCCATTTCCCGGGCCTTCCCTTGTAAATGACCCGAAGGGTTTCAGGCACCCTCATCCAGACCTTTCCTGTGGCCATGGCAACCGCTATGTCAGTGGAGCCCATGCCTGTGGCAAAGGCTCCCAGGGCGCCATAAGTACAGGTGTGGGAGTCGCCCCCCACTACCACCTCTCCGGGGGACACAAGCCCCTGCTCGGGCAAGAGCACGTGGCAGATCCCGGCCTGCCCCCCTTCGTACCACCTGGCACCCAGCTCTTTAGCAAAGCACCTCAAGGCCTGTATGACCTCGGCCGACTCCACTGTGCGGGCAGGAACAAAATGGTCCATGACAAACACGATCTTTTGGGGATCAAAAGCCCTCTTGGCCCCCATGCGGCGGAACTGTTCCATGCTGATGAGGCCTGTGGCGTCTGTGGTCATGACCAGATCCACGGGCACATCCAAAAAATCCCCAGGATTCACTTTCTCCATGCCGCAGCGGGCGGCCAGTATTGTCTCTGCCAGTGTCATGCTCTAAATCCCCCCTGCAGCATTGGGATGCTCGCCCTGTACACGTATCTGTCCCCCCGGTAGTACATGTGGGTCACCTCAACGGGCTGGTCCTGGAGGGTGTAGTAAACATTCTCCACGAAGAAAAGCGCAGAGCCAAAATCCACCCCCAGTATGGCCGAGACGTCCATGTCCGCCACGGTGGCCTCAACCCGTTGCTCGATGCGGCCGAGGCGCACCCCTAACTTCTCTTGGAACACCTCCAGAAAGCTTCTTCTTTTGAAGTCCGCAGCCGAAACCATCCCGGCCAGCTCCGATGGAGCATAGTTGATGTAGTAGGAGATGGGCTCCCCCTTGTGCTTTCTTACTCTTCTCATCCTCCAGAGAGGCTTCCCCTCCTCAATCCTCAGGGCCCTGGCAACCTGCTCTGGGCAGGCCACCACCCCCACCTCCAGGACCTCTGCCTCCAGCCTCTGCAGGCGGCCAGAGACAGAGTCGAACCAGTCCCTGAAGTTCCCGCTTAGCTTTATGGGCAGACGGCCCTGGTTGGAAGAGAGCACCCAGGTGCCCAAGCCTCTTTTGCGGGCCACAAGTCCTTCCTTCACCAGAAGCTCCATGGCCTTTCTGATGGTGATGAGGCTCACATTGAATTCCCTTGAGAGCTCTTTCTCAGAAGGAATCAGCTCTCCGGGTCTGTACCGGCGGGACTCTATCCTGGCCTTTAGGGTTTCGGCTACCCTGAAATACATGGGGATTGTATTCTCTGGGGCCAAGGCCAAAGTCCTCCAGGCAAGAGAAAGGAGGGATAAAGGTTGTATACGTATATATATATGACTTTTGTTTGTCAAGCAAAAAATACGCCTTTCTTCTCCCGGGTCCGGCCCCTGTGCACCCTTAGGCCTGTTCACCGAAGCGTATTGACACGGCCTTATGGGTTTGATAGGTTGCAAGGGACTCAACGTAGAAGAAAGAAACCCGCTAAAGACGGGCTTGCTTGCAGCCTCTGGAATCAGAGGAGGCCACTCCTTGGAATTGAGTGGTTTGACTTTTCCGCTGGGCGTCTCCGTTCTATCCCCGGCGTCGGGCCGGCACCGGCGTCGGGGAGAAAGATTTTGTGCCGGAAAACTCTTAGCAATCCTTACCAAGCCCCATGAGGCCTTATTCCTTTGTGCCCGGGTCTTCCCCCGTTTTCCCAAACCCCTCAAGTTCCTCTCCCCATGGACTTCAGAAGTCCCCTGCGGGCTTAGACGCAAGCATAGGCTCTTATCACTCGAGCCTCTTTTGGGGGACTCCGGCCTGGGCTTATCTTTTGCCTGGGACACGCCTGCCCAGGGTCTTGGATCCAAGGTTTATAAAAGAAGCCCCGGTATCCCTGGGGGAGGGCTTTGTACGCTCTTGGTGGCCCTTGGATCTGGCCGGATTTGGGAAGGCCTTTCTAACCTCCGGGGCATGGGTTGGAAAATCTTCAGCCCAGCGGTTTTGAATTCCTCGCTTGAGCCTATTGGGCCCGGTGAGTGGGATCAGGAGGCGAAAAAATGTTCAGCCAGAAGACCATGGAGCAAGTTAAGGAAATGCAGGAGACCTGGGGTCGAAAGGTGCAGGATCACAGAAGCGCGTACGGGGAGAGAAGGGAGCGTTTCACCACCATCTCGGGCCAGCAGATCCGTGCCCTTTACACCCCCTTGGACATTCAGGCACAAGACTTCGCCGAGAAGATAGGGTTTCCAGGCCAGCATCCTTACACCCGCGGTGTACAGCCCAATATGTACAGGGGGCGCCTCTGGACCATGCGCATGTTCGCGGGTATGGGCACTGCCGAGGAGACCAACCAGAGGTTCCGCTACCTCCTCTCCCAGGGCCAGACAGGCCTCAGCGTGGCCTTCGACATGCCCACCCTCATGGGCAGGGACTCGGATGACCCTCTGAGCAGGGGGGAGGTGGGCAAATGCGGGGTGGCCATAGACACTCTCAAGGACATGGAGGTGCTCTTCCGAGAAATCCCTCTGGACCAGGTCACCACCTCCATGACCATAAACCCACCCGCATCAATACTTCTGGCCATGTACATCGCTGTGGCCGAGAAGCAGGGGGTAAAAAAGGATCAGATAGGCGGCACAATCCAGAACGACATGCTGAAGGAGTTCATAGCCCAGAAGACCTTCATGCTGCCTCTTAGGCCCTCCATGCGCATCATAGTGGACACGGTGGAGTACTGCACCAGGGAGGTGCCCAAGTGGAACACCATAAGCATCTCCGGGTACCACATCCGGGAGGCCGGGGCCACGGCTGTGCAGGAGCTGGCCTTCACCCTGGCGGACGGGATCGCCTACGTGGAGGCCTGCCTGGAAAGGGGGCTTCAGGTGGATGAGTTTGCCCCAAGGCTCTCTTTCTTCTTCGACTCCCACATGGACTTTTTCGAGGAGGTAGCCAAGTTCAGGGCCGCCCGCCGCATCTGGGCGCAAGTCATGAAAGAGCGTTTCAAAGCCAAGGATCCCCGCTCCTGCATGCTCAGGTTCCACACCCAGACCGCGGGCTGTTCTCTCACGGCCCAGCAGCCTTACAACAATGTGGTTCGCACCACCTTGGAGGCCCTGGCGGCAGTGCTGGGGGGCACCCAGTCCCTGCACACCAACTCCCTGGACGAGGTGTTGGCTCTGCCCAGTCAGGAGGCCGCCACTATAGCCCTCAGAACCCAGCAGATCATAGCCGAGGAGTCCGGAGTGGCCAACACCATAGATCCCCTTGCCGGATCTTACTTTGTGGAGGCCTTAACCGACGAGATGGAGCAGAAGGCCTGGGCCTATATCCGCAAGATTGACGAACTGGGGGGCATGGTGCGTGCCATAGAATTGGGATACCCCCAGAAGGAGATAGCGGAAGCAGCTTACACTTACCAGCGGGAGGTGGACTCAGGGGAGCGCGTGCTGGTGGGGGTGAACAAGTATGTCACCGACGACCAGCTTCCTGTGGAGATCCTAAGGATAGACGAGGAGAGGGAGAATGCTCAGGTCCGCAGGCTGCAAGAGCTAAAAAGGAAAAGAGACAACTCCCTTTTGCAACGAAAACTGGATGGTCTAAAAAGGGCTTCTGAAAACGGCCAGAACCTTATGCCACACATAATCGAGGCCGTGAAAGCCTATGCCACTCTTCAGGAGATATGTGACGTTTGGAGGGGAATCTTCGGAGAGTATCGCGACCCGGGCTATTTCTAGAAAAAGAGCTCTTAACCCGAATTGTTCCCCAGAAGAGGGTCATGCGGGCTGGCTTGATGATTCAATAGAAAGGCTCAAGCCCGTTCAAAGACACCTATGATTTTCGGTGTCAGATTCGGTCTGGGTTTGAGTGGGAAAATCTGAAAGCGCACAAGAGGTTGTGGGGCCTGGCCCCAAAAGCGACGGGACTTGGAGAATGATTCGGGCTGATCTAGCTGGCCAGATCAAACGGGTGGGCGCGGAGGGTGCAGATGTCCCAGGAACGAAAGTTGCGAATCATGGTGGCGAAGCCGGGTCTGGACGGCCATGACCGGGGTGCCAAAGTGATTGCCAGGGGATTCAGGGATGCCGGCTTTGAGGTCATATACACAGGCCTTCACCAGACCCCTGAGCAGATTGTAAGTGCTGCAATCCAGGAGGATGTGGACGCCATAGGGTTAAGCTCCCTGGCAGGAGCTCACAATCGGCATTTCCTGGAGGTCCTCCAGCTCTTGAAGGAGAGGGGGGCAGAGGACATAGCAGTGTTCGGAGGGGGTATCATTCCCGAGGAGGACGTAGTGCGCCTGAAACAAGCCGGGGTGAAGGAGATCTTCACACCGGGAACCCCTGTGGAGCACACGGTGCAGTGGGTAAAGCAGAACATCCGACCCAGGGGGAGCAGGCAGAAGGATTGAGCCTGTTTTAGGGCGAATCCGCTTTTGGAAAATCCACTTAATGCTTGTTGAGGGGAGGATGAAAGGTCATGGGCTTGTGCTTTGATCTTACCCAGGAGCAGAACCTGATCCGACAGGCTGTTCGGGAATTCGCGGAAAACGAGATAGCTCCCCTTGCTTTAGAGCTGGATGAGAAAGAGGAGTTCTCCCCCGAGCTGACTTGGAAAATGGCGGAGATGGGGCTTCTGGGCTGCTTTGTGTCTGAGAAGTACGGGGGCTCCAACATAGGGTATGTTTCCTACATAATAGCCGTGGAGGAGCTGGCCCGGGTTGACGGCTCCCAGGCCGCCACCATAGCAGCCGGCAACTCCCTGGGCATCGGTCCCATCTATTACTATGGTAACGAAGAGCAGAAGCAGACCTGGCTACCCAGGCTGTGCAGGGGGGAAATCCTGGCCGCCTTTGGGCTCACGGAACCCAATGCGGGATCCGATGCCGGGGGCTCCCAGACCCATGCCGAGCTGCAGGGGGATGAGTGGGTAATCAACGGCAGCAAGATCTTTATCACCAACTCGGCTTGCGAGATGACCGGGGTGGTGGTGGTTCAAGCTGTGACCGGGATCAGGCAAGACGGCAAGCGGGAGATCAGTTGCATTCTGGTGCCTGCCGGGGTCGAGGGATTCAAGGCCGTGCCCATGAAACGCAAAATGATGTGGAGGGCCTCCAACACAGGGCAGCTCTTCTTTGAGGACTGCAGAGTGCCTGCCCAGAACCTCTTGGGTAAGAGGGGCGATGGGTTCCACCAGATGCTGGCCACCTTGGATGGGGGTCGCTTGAGCATAGGGGCCATGGGCCTTGGCGGAGCCCAGGGGGCCTTCGAGATGGCCCTCAAATATGCCAACACCCGGATGCAGTTCGGGAGGACCATAGGTTCTTTCCAGGCCATTGCCTTTAAATTGGCGGATATGGCCACAGAGATCGAACTGGCCCGCAATCTTCTTTACAAGGCCTGCTGGCTGAGGGAAAATGAAAGACCGTTTGCCAAAGAAGCTGCCATGGCCAAACTTTACTGTTCCGAGGTCATGGGCAGGGTGGTGGACAAGGCGGTCCAGATCCATGGTGGTTACGGCCTCATGAAGGAATACAATATTGAGAGGTTCTATCGCGATCACAAGCTGCTGGAAATAGGGGAAGGCACCTCTGAGATCCAGCGCATAGTCATAGCCCGCAACATCGGGGTACTTGGAAGGGCCATGTAAGGCGGGCTTGAGAGGGGAAAGAGGGATGAAGGAGACCACCAAGGCCAGAAAGCCCAGGGCTCCCAGGAAGACTCGCACAGCGGAGCCCCACGATTACCTGACCGACCCGGCCGCCCTCATGCCCGGGGAAAAGAAGGAACCTCCTCCCAGAACTCTGGGCCAGCGCATCGCGGCCATTAGAAGGGAGAAGGCCCTTTCCTTGGAAGACCTGGCCAGCCGAACCGGGCTGGAACCGGAACTGCTGGCCCGCATCGAGAAAGACCAGTACACCCCCCCCCTTGGGGAGCTGATCCGACTTGGGAAAGCCCTGGAGACCAAGATGGGGGTTTTTATAGCCCCTTCGGAACCTGCGCCTTACACCATCGTGCGGGCTCACCAGCGCAGGAAAATAGCCCGCTTTGCATCAGGAACCCGCAAGAGGCACGGGTACGAGTATGAGTCCTTGGCCCCGGAGAAGGGGGACAGGGCCATGGAACCTTTCTTGGTGACTCTTCATCCCACAGACGTGCAGGAGATGTCCAGCCACGACGGCCAGGAGTTCATCTACGTACTGGAAGGAAGCATGGAGGCCCGGTTCGAGCAGCGCGTGGAGATTCTGGAGGCCGGTGACGCCATCTACTACGACTCCAACAGGCCACATCTGGTGAGATGCCACGGCCAGGGACCCACCCGCATCCTGGCGGTCCTGTACACGGAATCCAAATGAACCAGGGGGCTCTGGCAGAGGCCATCCTCAGGGGAGAGGTGCGGGCGGCAGCCCGCCTCATGCGCGATATCGACGATGAGATCCCCTCTGCCCGGGAGGAACTCAAGGCCCTTTTCCCCCATACCGGCAGGGCCCACATCATAGGCATAACAGGCTCTCCAGGAACAGGCAAGTCCACCCTGGTGGATCACATCATCCAGTGCTTGAGACAACGCCAGAGAACCGTCGGAGTGGTGGCCGTGGACCCCACCAGCCCTTTTACGGGAGGGGCAATCTTGGGAGACAGGGTGCGCATGCAACGCCACAGCACCGACGAGGGGGTCTTCATACGCAGCCTGGCCACCAGGGGCCATCTAGGGGGGTTGTCCAGATCCACCCACGACATAGTGGATGTAATGGATGCCATGGGAAAGGATGTGGTCCTGGTGGAGACCGTTGGGGTGGGCCAGGACGAGGTGGAAATAGTGAGGCTGGCCCACACCAACATAGTGGTGCTTATTCCAGGCATGGGGGACGAGATCCAGGCCATAAAGGCTGGAATCCTGGAAGTAGGGGACATCTTCGTGGTGAACAAGGCCGACCGCGACGGTGCGGACAAGACCGTGCGGGAGATAGAGATAATGCTGGAGATGAATCAGTACGGCCCTGAGGATTGGAGGCCGGTGGTAGTAAAAACAGAGGCCATCCACCACCGCGGTCTGGAGGAACTGGTGGACCAAGTGGAGCGCCACAGGACCTTTCTGGGGGACCGTCTCTGGTCTAAGAGGCAGGTAAACAGGATCCAGGGCAAATTCATGGAGATCCTGAGGGATCTGCTCTATCAGGAAGGGATGGCAAGATTGGAGAAAAGCGGGCTTTGGACTGATCTGCTGGAAGGGCTGGCAGCTCGCTCCACTGATCCCTACAGCGCGGCCGAGAAAGCCCTGGCAGAGATCTTGAGGCCCATCTGAGGGAGTTGTGCAGAGCGGCTGCCCGTCCTTGGGGGGGTAAGGATTATGCAAGAGGTTCTGATCCTGAGTGCTGTTAGAACTGCTATCGGTGGTTTCCAGGGCTCCCTAAGCAGCATGGGAGCCACTGAGCTGGGGGCTCTGGTGATTAAGGAGGCCATTCGAAGGGCCCATCTGGAGCCCGCAGATGTGGACGAGGTGATAATGGGGCAGGTGCTCCCACACGGCTACGGGCAGAACCCGGCCAGGCAGGCTGCCATCAAGGCCGGGCTTCCGTGGGATGTGGGTTGCACCACCATCAACAAGGTCTGCGGCTCGGGATTAAAGGCAGTCATGATGGGTGCACAGGCCATCAGCTGCGGGGACGCCGAGGTGGTGGTGGCCGGAGGCATGGAGAGCATGAGCAGGGCCCCATACATGCTGGAGCGGGCCCGCTCAGGCTACCGTATGGGGCACGGTACGGTCCAAGACGCCATGCTCCAGGACGGCCTCTGGGACCATGTGAACGATTTTCATATGGGGATAAGCAATGACCTTTGCTCCAAGAAGTACGGGGTCAGCCGAGAGGATCAGGACCGCTATGCCGCCGAATCCTACAGAAGGGCTCTTGAGGCCATCTCCCAGGGCCGTTTCAAGGAGCAGATTCTCCCTGTGGAGGTGCCCAGGCCCAAAGGCCCCCCCCTTATCTTTGATACAGACGAATGTCCAAGGCCTACCGATTATGAGACCCTTGCGGCCATGAAACCCGCCTTTCAAAAAGATGGTTTTGCCACCGCGGGAAACTCCTCCATCATCAGCGACGGGGCCGCGGCAGTGGTGCTGGTTTCAGACAGGAGGGCCAGAACACTCGGCCTTAAAGGATTGGCTCGGGTGGGAGCCCAGGGCTCGGCGGGCCTTGACATGAAATACGTGCTTGTGGCCCCTATTCTATCAATCCCCAAGGTGGCGGCCAAGCAGGGGCTCTCTGCGCAAGACATACACCTCCATGAGATAAACGAGGCCTTCTCGGGCTCCACAGTGGCTGTGCTCAGGGAGCTGGACCTGGATCCCGGTAGGGTGAACGTGTACGGAGGTGCTGTGGCCCTGGGACATCCCATAGGGGCCAGCGGAGCTAGAGTTCTTACCACCTTGCTTTATGCCATGAGGGACAAGGCAGCCAAGAGGGGTATGGCCACCTTGTGCCTTGGGGGTGGAGAAGCGGTCTCGCTCTTGGTGGAAAGGGAGTAACAAGTCAGCCCTGAGGGCATTCAGCGCTAAAGAGGTGCAGGGAAAATGCGCATTTTTGGAGTTGGCGGAAAATTGCTCCAAGGAGGGAAAGGCCTATGGAAGAGGTGGTAATAGTAAGCGCTGTTCGAACCCCCATCGGGAGCTTCGGAGGGAGCCTCAAGGAAATCCCCGCCCATCGTTTAGGCTCTATAGCCATATCCGAGGCTGTGAAAAGGGCGCGGATCTCCCCTTCTGATGTGGAGGAGGTCATCATGGGCAACGTGCTCCAGGCAGGCCAGGGCCAAAACCCGGCCCGTCAGGCGGCCATGGGAGCGGGCATCCCACAGGAGACACCTGCTTTCACCGTGAACAAGGTGTGTGCCTCGGGGCTCAAGGCTGTGATTCTGGGGGCCCAGGCCATCGCCTTGGGGGATGCCAGGGTGGTTGTGGCCGGGGGTATGGAGAACATGAGCATGACTCCCTATGCAGTGCCCAAGGCCCGCTGGGGAGAACGCATGGGAAATGACCAGTTCCTGGACCTCATGATCCATGATGGCCTTTGGGAGATCTTCCATGGCTACCATATGGGGGTCACGGCAGAAAACGTGGCCAAAAAATACAATATAGGCCGAGAGGAGCAGGATCGCTTCGGGCTTGCCAGCCAGGAGAAAGCCAGGGCAGCTATCCAAGAAGGGCGTTTCAAAGAGGAGATAGTGCCTGTGGAGATCCCCCAGAAAAAGGGGGCTCCCCTGATCTTCGAAACCGACGAACACCCAAGAGAGACCTCCATGGAAAAGCTGGCGGCCCTCAAGCCCGCTTTCATCCCAGACGGCACTGTGACCGCTGGAAACGCCTCGGGCATAAACGACAGTGCGGCCGCCTTAGTGATTATGTCTGGCCGGGAGGCCCGCGCAAGGGGGCTCAAAGGGCTGGCCCGGATCCGCTCTTATGGTTCTGCGGGTGTGGATCCGGCGTACATGGGGACCGGCCCCATCCCGGCCACCCGCAAGGCCCTGCAGAAGGCCGGCCTGCAGGTGAAGGACCTGGATCTGGTGGAACTCAACGAGGCCTTTGCATCCCAGTCTCTGGCCTGCATCAAGGAGCTGGGCCTGGACACGGAAAAGGTGAACCCCAACGGCGGGGCCATTGCCCTTGGCCATCCCATAGGGGCAAGTGGTGCCAGGATCCTGGTCACGCTGCTTTACGAGATGAGGCGAAGAAGTGCTAGGCTGGGCCTGGCAACCCTCTGTATAGGCGGCGGCCAAGGCTGCGCCTTGGTGGTGGAGGCCGTGTGATTCACACAGCTTGGCAGATCTAACCCGCATTATTCACGATGAGTGGATAATGCGGGTTGTCTTAATGACATGTTTGCACAGACCGGTCCATACTCAAAGACAGCCTGATTGTCAGTTTCTCATTTGGCGCTGGTGCCAAAGCGCGACCGAGGAGTTTGGGGGCTACGCCCCCAAAGTTATGGGCTTTGGAGGAAAATCCGGGCTGAGGTGGAGTCATCCCACAACCCAGGCCTGAGGCGGGGGTTTCTTTCCTTCCCCGGGCAATGCGGAGTTTTTCAGGCTAAGGGGGTCTTTGAGTCTTATCCAAGAACACTTTGAATTCCCTTAGAAACCGCTGAATATCCTCCAGCCGAGTTTGGAGAATTTTATATATTTCCTTGACATCCAAATCCCAGTAAATATGGATCAGCCTGTTTCTGAATCTGACCATCTGGATCAGAGTTGAAGTGAATTTTTCGTCAAGGACCCCCTCCTCCTTCATGACTCTTAAGGTGTCTGAGTAGTCCTCTGGGGTTCTAAAGCCCCTTCTTGCGATGAGGTGGTGGCACAGGTCCACTACTCCCTCTATGGCCACTATAAGGTTGTATTTGGCGCTTCCGATCTTGTGGGGATCCGCCTGGAATTCCTCTTGGGGAAGCCGGGCAAGCTCCTCCAGCAACCTAAGTGCCCTGAGGATCTCAGATGTTATCTTCCTGACCTTGTCAATGTTGACATCCAAGGCCCACAGTCTCCCTCAAATACTCATCTCTGAATCTAGCGAACTCCAGGTAATCCCTTATGGTTGTCTCCACAAAGTCGGCAAGGACCACCGGATCCCTTACCAAGATGGGCTCCCCTGTCTTGATCACCCAGTACCTAAAAGATACAGGGGCTCCATTGAGAACCCGAATATCCACAGGCCAAGGCCCCATCTCCAGGGCCAACTGGCCTTCCAAGAGTAATTCCCACTCTAGCACGCTACTCAAGCAGGTGTTCAGATATACGCCTAAGTCCAAGTCTTGAAAAGGACCGTCTACCAGGAAAGATCCGTGTGCATAGACAAACGATATTTCGGGCCTTCTGCCAAGGGCACTGATTAAAGCCCCTAGCAAAACCTTTTTTTTTGTCAGGTCAAGATGAAAGTATTTTTTTTTATGCAAGAGAAGGCTTACCTTACTGAGGTCGAACCGCTCAACAGGTTCAGGGCCCTTTGGGGGTAACACCCCCCAAAGGCTCCGAACCTACCTTCCAACCTTAAGAAACCTTTCGAGCTAGAAAACTCCTGAGATCTGCTGGGCTGCCAGCTGAACCAGGGTGGGGGCAGCCGCCTCGGTGGTAAGCCAGATCTTGGTGGCCGAGGCAGCCACACCGCAGTCGTGAACCTTGGGGCGAGCCAAGGTGCGCTCGGTTATTCTCACGTCTATGGCTATGATGCAGGTCTTGGTGCGGGTTGCAATGTCCGCCCCCAGGCCTAGGGCCCCGCCAACCAAAGCCCCTCCAGCAACACCGGCTGCACTGCGAGCTATGGCAAGCCCGGACAGGGCTCCCACTGCAGCGCCGGTGATCACGCCGTCTTGGACTATCCTGTCGTTATACTCCCCTATATAGCGGATATTGTTTTGGATCATGTAATCGGCCTGATTGGGGTTGGAGACTATCTCATAGCCTTTATTCTGGATCATACCCACAAGCACGGGCTGGAAGCCTCCCACCAAGTCAGGACGGTTGGTGGTGTGCTTTACCTCCACGTAGACCTTCTTTGGATATTTGTTTAGGGGCTCCAAAAAGATCGAGCGATCCATCCTCACATCTGTTTTCATCTCGCTGTAGTCTATGACTCGCTCTGTGGCGGCACATCCCATAAGAGCCACTGCCAAGACCAAACCCATTCCGATTTTTCCCAACCCTCTTTTCATATCTTGCCTCCTGTTGAGAAATCCTCTTTTTTTCCGGCTTTGGGTATCCCCTGCGGTCTCCTCGGACGGAAATTTCATTCCTGGCGAAGCACCACCAAGGCATCCACTGCCACAGGCTTGCTCCCCCTGACGATCATGGGGTTGACGTCTATCTCCTGGATTTCCTCATGCTCCATGCCCAGGTCTCCCAAAGCAATCAGGCTTTGGGCCAAAAGATCCCTGTCCACAGCCTCCATGCCCCTTACGGCCTCCAGGATCTTCTTGCCCTTAATCTCATCCATCATTTCCAAGGCATCCCTTTTCTCTATGGGAGCCACCCTGAAGGAGACATCCCTCAGGATCTCGGTGAATATGCCCCCCAGGCCGAACATCACGCAGGGGCCGAACTGGGGATCCCTTGTCATGCCTATAACCAGCTCCCTGGCCCCCTTTACCATCTCCTGCACCAGGTAAGCACCCTGGATCCCTTCCATGGCCTTGGAAAGTTTCCTGAAAGCTTCTTCCAGATCCCTCTCGTCCCGAAGGCCCACCTCTATGAGACCCTTCTCAGTCTTGTGGGTCAGCTCATGGGAGCAGGCTTTGAGAACCACAGGATACCCTATGGCCTGGGCCGCCCTCTTGGCCCCTTCCAGGTCCTGTGTCAGCTCCTCCCTGGTCACCGGAATACCACAGGATTTCAAAACGCACTTGCTTTCGTACTCCGAGAGGGCTTTCTGTCCCCTCACCTTGGCCCTTTCCAAAATATCCGCAACTTCACTCTTCATGTGACCTCCACCTTTCGGGAACCCATAAGCTTTGCTTTCTTATTTGCTCAGCGGAAGTTCTCTTGATAGAGCTTTTGAGCCTTCCTTCTATCCTCTTTGTCCCCCGGATCCGCAGGCTCAGGGGCGTTCAGGCACCATTCCAGCTCCTTTCTTGCCAGCTCTTTCTCGTCCATGGCCAAATATGTCTCTGCCAGAAAGAGCCTTGTCAAGAAGCTGTTGGGACCGTATTCCAAGGCCTTCTTGAGGTACTCCACCGATTCCTTTTTGCTCCCACCGGCAAACCAAGGAAGCTTGTAGGCCATCCTACCCAGAATTCTGTAAGCCCCGCCGTGCATGAAGCCAGGATCCAACTGAATCACCTTGTTCATTTCTTCTTTAATGGGCTCCACCAAAGAGAGGCTCTTTAGAACCCCCTTGACCTCTCCGTACACTCCGTAGTTTACCCCGAGCCAGTAATGGCAGGGGGCACAGTCTTCCTTGAGAAGAATTGCTCTCTTGCCGTAATCGATGCCTTTCTCGAAAACGCCCAGTTTCTCTTCCTCTGGACTGTGGGTCCCCAACCACCAGCAAGCCCTGGAAAGCCGCCACAGGGCCTCCACATTTATGGAATCCTTAGCCAGCACTTTTTGGTAAAGCTCCATGCTCTCTTTGAGCTTTGCCAGATCCCCCCTTTGAGGCCAAAGGGCATCCGCCCTCCCCATCAGCTCCCCCACCTCCTGTGCCAAAGCGGAGCCCATAAGCCCCAAGACCAAAGCCACTCCCATCGAGAGCTTCCCAAGCATCTTGCACCTCATTTTCTTTCCATGGGCTCCCCAGCCCCGGTTCTTCCTAACGCCCTCCTTATACAACAGGCCCCGGCGAGCTGTCCACCCTCTCACCCCTTCAGGAACCCATCGCGGCCGAACTCAGGGTCAGGGTAGGTGTAAAATCCTTTGCCGCTTTTCACCCCCAGCTCTCCTTTCTTTAGCATTTCCAGCAAGGCTTCTGGGGGTTTGTCCTTGGGATCCTGGGATTCCTGGTAGTAAACCATCTCAATGTCGTAAACCACATCCAGGCCCACTGCATCCATGAGTCCAAAAGGACCCATGTCCATTCCTGTGAAGACCATCCAGGCCCTGTCCACGTCCCTGAAGTCCACGAAGCCTCCAGCCCACATGTGCAGCGTCTCCCTCTTCACGGCCCTCCAGACCCGGTTGAAGCAGAACCCAAGCAGTTCTTTTCGCACCGTCAGGGGAATGCAGCCCAGGGATCTCACCCAACTCACACCAGCATCAAAAACCTCAGGAGCTGTCCTGCTTCCCCCCATGACATCCACCATGTGCATTCCCAGCAAGGGTTGGTAGAAATGGAGATTCAAGGAGCTCTCCGGTCTTCCCCCGGCTTCCTCCAGGCGTGACACAGGGATGGAGGAGCTGTTGGTGGCCAGTATGGCCTTGGGGGGAGCCCACCGGCCCATATCTTTCCAGGTCCTTCTCTTGAGTTCCAGTTCCTCTGGGACCGCCTCAATGACCAGATCTGCACCCTCCAAGGCCTTTTCCATGCTTGAGTGGCAAACAATGGACTTGCGGCAACTCTCCCAGCGCTCCAGGGGAACCAAAGGGGGCCTCTTGGATACCTCGGCCCTGGGTCTGACTTTCTCCAGGGCTCTGTCCAGGGAGCCTTCCTGCGAGTCGAAGCACTGAACCTTGTAGCCTGCGTTGGCCGCCGCCATGCAGATCTGGGTCCCGAGGGTTCCGGTCCCTATCACCGCCACTTGCCTGAGCTCTTCCATGGAAACTCCTCCTTTTTGGAATCCAGGGTTCAAGCCTACTTCGATTAGAGTCTCCAGGCAAGGGAGATCCAGCAAAGCGCAAACCTTTTCCAACGGTTTGTTAAGGTTTTGCTATCCTGGAAAGGAAATCTTTGCTATCTTATGGCGGCCGGATCCATAAGCCGTTTCTTTGCAGACATGAAAGTAGAGCAAGCGCTGGCAACCTTTAGGGGATTGGCAGTGGGTGGATCATATCAACCAAAAGAAAGGAGGAGGCAAGATGAGAAGACCTGTTCGTTTCATGGCTCTCTGGTGGTCGGTTTTTCTGGTGATTACCTCAACGGCTTTGGCGCTCGAACAGATCGTGGAGAAAAAGGTCTTCGAGCTTCCGGAGTTCACTTTGGTAAGCGGCCAGAAGATCCCACAGGTCAAGGTGGGGTACGAGACCTACGGGAAGATGGCCCCCACCGGGGACAACGTGATCCTGATATGCCACTTCTATTCCGGCAACTCCCACGCCGCTGGAAAGTATGCCCCCGATGATCCGGCCCCTGGATACTGGGACGTGATCATAGGCCCTGGCAAGCCCCTGGACACTGACAAGTACTTCATAGTTAGCTCTGACACTTTGTGCAATCTGAACCCCAAGCACCCCAAGGTGGTGACAACCGGCCCGGCTTCGGTGAACCCGGCCACCGGGAAACCCTATGGAATGAGTTTTCCGGTTGTGACCATCCAGGACTTCGTGAACCTCCAATACAAGCTTCTTCAGTCACTGGGGGTCAAGAAACTCAAGGCGGTCACAGGGGCTTCCATGGGAGGGCTGCAGACCTTCCAGTGGATCGTCTCTTACCCGGACTTCGTGGAAAAGGCCATCCCTGTGATAGCCACCCCCAGGGTACATCCCTGGCTGCTGGGCTGGGGCAAGCTCTGGGCCGACCCCATCAAACTGGACCCCAAATGGAACAATGGGGACTACTATGGCAAGGCCGAGCCCGTAGACGGGGTAATCTACTCTCTCATGCTCACCACCATGAGCGCCCAGGGCTTCGAGTGGGCCGAGAAGAGCTTTGAGAGAAAATGGGCCTCAGCGGAGAAAGACCCCCTCAAGGCCATGGAGAACGATTTCCTGGTTCACGACGCCCTCCAGAAGGCCGGGGCTGCAAGGGCCCAGACCGCGGATGCCAACTCCATCCTCTATCTCAACAAGGCCTGTGCCCTTTTCGACATCGCCAACGGCTTCCCCTCATATGAGGATGCGGTAAAGGCCATCAAGGCCAAGGTTCTCATGATCTCGGCCAACAATGACCTGCTCTTCCCCCCGGAACAGGTCAAGGAGCACGCCGAGATCTTCAAGAAACTGGGCAAGGATGTCTCTTATCTCGAGCTCAAGAGCCCCAACGGCCACCTGGGGGGCCTCACCGCCATCACCCAGGCCTCTGAGGCCATAAGCAAGTTCCTGGCCCAGTGAGCTTTGCCGCGTTACACAGGCCGGCCCTCCATTTGAAACGGGGGGGCCGGCAGGTTTTTCTAAATGCGGTTTTTTTCAAAGAACCATAACAACCTTGCTTTCAATACCAGCAAGAACTCTAATAACGCCCTGGATTACCAATTCAGAGCCGCCTTGGTTTTGAGCCATGCATAAGATTCGCCGGAATCTGAGTCGGTCCGGGAGGTAAAAGAATGGAAATCAGGGAGCCTGAGATCAAGAAGGAAGATGTGTTGCTGCTCATGGATGAAGATTTCAAGGCCGAAAACGTGTGCATTGTCACGGGATGCGCAAGCGGTATAGGGAGAGCCACGGCCGTGGCGGCGGCGGGCAACGGGCTTCTGGTGTTAGGCCTCGACACAGACAAGAAAGGAGGAGAGGAGACCTGCGGGCTGGCAAAGGCCATGGGCGGCCAGATGATCTTTCTCAAGACCGACCTGACCCAGGATGATGCCTTGGAGCGGGCGGTCCAAGAGGCCTCCACCCTGGGCCAGATAAAATACCTGGCCAATATTGCGGGAATCCAGCACATAGACCTCATCGAGAACTTCCCCATGGAAAAGTACGACCTCATGCAGAGGATCATGCTGAGGGCTCCCTTTTACCTCTCCAAGCTAGTGATCCCGCACATGCGCAAGAGCCCAGATGGAACAGGGGTCATCGGGAACATGGCCTCCATCCATGCCCACATCTGCACAAGCCACAAGCCCGTGTACAACATCGTGAAATTCGGCCTGAGGGGGCTTACCCAGTCCATTGCCGCCGAGGGGGAAGGAAAGATAAGGGCCTTTTCGGTAAGTACAGGCTTTGTGAGCACCCCCTTGGCCCTCAGGCAAGTCCCTGCCCAGGCAGCCCAACGGGGAATAACACAGGAGGAGGTTGTGAGGGAGGTGATGTTGGGCAAAAGCAGGGTAAAGGAGATGATGTCCCCCATAGAGGTGGCGAACCTCTTCATGTTCGGGTTCTCCCGTTATTCCCGCTACCTCATAGGGGGTGACCTCCTCTTCGACGGGGGAGTGGTGCTTACCTATTGACTTAAAATTGGTGCCTGACACCAAATACAACTCAAGTAGTTGATTTAATTGAATTGAATTTGGATTTCTAGTGAACTTTGGGCTTGTGACCTCTAGATCATCCGGATGTTTGCCGGCTGGATAATGCCATGTGCTTTGCGCATGCCCTAGGCAAGCACGTTGATTTGAAGTAGTTCCAATGTGCTCTTGTCCCCAAGGGACCTACCCAAAGCATGGGCTGAAAGACAAAATCAAATATTATAATATTTAAAATTTTTTGCTTGACATCCTGTCCAGGTTGTTTTATAGAGGCTGTGTTCGTGGAAGGCCTGGCAGTTCATCTAACCCCTTAAACAGAGGTCCCTGGTTTCCCTGGCCAGAGGGTCAGAGGAGAGGAGGACCGGATGTTTCAGTCAGCCAGGTCCAGCAAGGCCTCAGAGCACATAGTGGAGCAGATCCGCAAGGCCATCTTCCAGGGAAGGCTTCGCCCTGGGGACAGGCTCCCTTCAGAGACCCACCTCATGCAGTCTTTCCAGGTAAGCAAGGCCACCCTCAGGGAGGCCTTGAGGGCCCTGGAGTTTCTGGGCTTTTTGGAGATCCGAAAAGGTGCCACCGGGGGGGCCTTCGTGACCAAGGTGGATGTGGAGAAGGCCAGGGACCTCTTCTTGAACTTCCTACACTTCCAGGATCTCTCCCTCAAGGATCTTTCCGAAGTGCGCCTCATCCTGGAGCCCTATGTGGCGGAGAAGTCAGCCACGGCCATATCGAAAAAGGATTTGAACAGGCTCCATGAGCTTAACCAGGAGTGCGAGCTGGCACTCCAGGGCCAATCTCACACCGACCTTCGGCGCAACGAGATAGAGTTCCACCGGATAATCGGTAGGGCCACGGGGAATCCCATACTGAGCTTCATCCTGGAGTTCGTGGAAAACCTCCTGGTGGATGCCAAGGAGGTTTTGAGGCCAGAGGAGGACTTCTCCAGGAGGGTGCTCATGGCCCACAGGAGGATCGTGGAGGCCCTTTCTCAGAAAGATCCGGAGAGAGCCCGGCAGGAGATGGCCAGTCATGTGAAGGAGGTGGAGGAGGATCTCTCTGCCCTGCAGGCAGAGCGCCAGGTTGGGGCAGCGGCATCCCCTGACCGCCAGTTCCTCATCCAGCTCGTATCCGAGAAAGGAGGTGGGAGAGGAGAGGGAGTCTCTGAGGTGGAATAGGCTTCTTAGGAGTTCATTCCAAGGGACGCAAGGAGGTGAGCGCCCATGAAAAGGAAAGCATCGCTGTGGGTCCTGGGATTGCTTCTGGCGGTCATGGTAGGTGTGGTGGGAGTGGCCGAGCCCGCACAGGCCGCGGCCAAATGGAAGTACCAGAGCATATGGGTCCCATCCATCACCCTTTGGAGGCCCGACAAGTACTTCTGCGACCTCATGAACAATTTGGCGGCCCCTGATCTGGAGATCCAGTATTTCGCGGGCGGAACACTGGTGACCAAGTCAGACGAGATCTTCGAGGCCGTGCAAAAAGGCACCCTGGACGCCGCCACGGACTGGCCAAGCTACTGGGCCGGGAAGAACACGGCCTTTGATCTCATTTCCTCGGTTCCGGTATGGTTCAACCCAGGGGACTACATGGTCTGGATGTGGCAAGGGGGAGGCTTCGAGCTGGCCCAGGAGCTCTACGCCAAGTTCGGTATAGTTTACTTCCCCCACGCTCTGACCGGTCCCGAGTCGGGCCAGAGGTCCAACAAACCAATAAACAAAGGGGATGACTACAAGGGCGTGAAAATGCGCCAGTGCGGCCGAAACCACGCCAAGATCCTAAACGACATAGGCGGGGCCGCCATCTTCATGCCAGGGGCTGAGATCTATCTTGCTCTTTCCAGAGGCACCATAGACGCCGCAGAGTTCTCGGTGCCGGAGGTGGACTGGTCAATGGGGCTTCACGAGGTGACCAAGTACTGGGTGCTTCCCGGCTGGCACCAGCCGGGTCCTCTCTGGGGGGTCATGGTCAACAAAAAGTCCTTTGACTCCCTCCCCGACAAGGTGAAGTTCATGTTCCAGCAGGCGGCCCAGGCAACCATGATGTGGTCCTGGACATATTTTGAGTGGACCTCCGGGGAGTACACCCGAAAGATGATGGACAAAGGGATCAAGGTCACCCGCCTTGATGACGCCACCTTGGACAAGCTCACCGAGTTGGCTTACAACTACTTCGTCGCGGACGCAGAGGCCAACCCGGACCACGCCAAGATAGCCTACTCACAGGTGCGCTACCTCAAAAACATCGATGTATGGCGCAGCATCCAGCAGCCCTTCATGTTCGGGCGCACCCCTCCAAAGCTGGACGATCTGTACGGAAAGATCGAGGCCATAGCCAAGAAGCACAACGTGTATGAGCCGGTGATCCAGCTGGAAAAACAGGTAAGGGCCCGCATGGACAAGCAGGAGTTCTGGAAGCCTGGCACCCCCTACGCGCAAAACCCAGTATTGCCTAAATAAAGCTTAGGGAGGGGCGGAATCCCGCCCCTCCCTTACACGCCTATTCAACCGAAGCTGGGGGAATTCAGGCTTAAGGCGAGGAGGTCAGAGGTGGAAGGCTTAAGAAAGCTGGTCAGGTTTCTGGATTCTGTTTCCGAGTGGTCGGGGCGTATCTTTGGGTGGCTGGTGATGGTGATTTGCGGCCTCTCGGTGTACGAGGTAATCACCCGAAGATTTCTGGGGAAGCCCACCATTTGGACCAATGAAGTCACAGGCTATATATTCTGTGCCACGGTGCTTCTCCTCATGGGCTACACCCTCCTTTACAAAGGCCACGCCAACGTGGATCTGATCTACGAGCGCCTCTCCCCCCGAGGCCAGGCCATAGTGGATGTGATCACGTATATAGTTTTCGTGGGCCTGTTCGTGGTGGTGTTCTTCGTGGATGCCATCCGGTTCGCGGCCACCTCCTGGGCAATGATGGAGAGGTCGCCCACAGCCCTGAACGCGTACGTGTTCCCTGCCAAGACCATGCTCCCCTTGGGCGCGTTCCTGCTGCTCCTGCAGGTCATCTCCAATTTTATAAAGAGAGTGGTGTTTCTGGCCAAAGGAGTCTCGTTATGATCAATCTCTCTCCTGAACTGGCGACCATCTTGATGTTCGTGGGGATCATCGTTGGTTTGGCCCTGGGAACCCCAGTGGCTTTCATTTTGGGCGGGCTGGCTACCATCTTTGGGTTTATAGGCTGGGGTCCGCAGGCTTGGTACTTGTTCATGGGAAGGACCTTCGACTCCTGCACCAACCAGATATTGGTGGCCATACCCATGTTCATACTCATGGCCTCCTTCTTGGGAAGATCCGGTATCTCGGAGGGTCTGTTCCGAAGCATGATGCTAATGTTCGGGCCCATAAACGGGGCCATAGGGCTCGCGGTCATAATCATGTGCGCTGTGGAGGCGGCCTGCACCGGCATAATAGGGGCCAGCGTGGTTAGCATGACCATCTTGGCCATGCCCGTGATGCTCAAACACGGCTACGACAAGCAGATGAGCACCGGCTCCATAGCCGCCGGGGGTGTGCTTAGCATTCTCATACCCCCCAGCATCATGCTGGTCATGATGGCGGACCAAGCAGGGGTATCGGTGGGGAAGCTCTTTGCCGGCGCGTTCATCCCGGGCCTGATCCTCACAGCACTCTTCTTCACCTATATCCTGGTGCGAACCCTCATAAACCCATCCCTGGGCCCGGCCCTCCCCAAGGAGGAAAGGGATCTGTTCTCCGGAGCCCAAAGGCTCAAGATGCTGGCCGCCAACATGGTCCCTCCCCTGGTTCTCATGCTTGGGGTGTTGGGCTCCATTTGGCTTGGTGTGGCAACAGCCACTGAAGCTTCAGGGGTGGGGGCCTTCTTGGCCCTCATGCTCATGATCATCTACAGGAAGTTCACCTGGAGAGGCTTTGCAGAGTGTGTCTGGGGGGCAGTCAGGACCAACTGCATGGTAATGACCATCCTTTTCTGCGCCTCCATCTTCACCGGGGTGTTCCTGGGCCTGGGTGGCGGCAAGGTTGTCACGGACATCATCATGGCCTTCGGGTTCCTGGGGAAATGGGGAATGTTCGGGATAATGATGTTCATAGTTTTCATCCTGGGCTTCCTAATCGACTGGATCGCCATAATCTATATCACCTTCCCGATATTTCTACCCATTGCCCAACAGCTGGGCTTCGACAAGATCTGGTTCATAATCATGATTGCCATCAACCTTCAGACCTCTTTTTTAACCCCTCCCTTTGGATATGCGCTCTTTTACATGAAAACGACCGTACCCCCTGAGATAAAGCTTATAAACATCTACAAAGGAGTCTTGCCGTTTATTGTAATGCAGATTATGGGACTGCTCATCGCTGTTTTCTTCCCAGAGGTTGTGACTTACTTGCCAAGTATAGTGATTCGGTGATGCTAAGCCTAGTTTTGGACTTGGGATGCCGGCCTAGGCCGGGGAAAGGAGGTTGGAGATGCTGCCAATAAGGCCTTTTCTGGTTCCGCAGGTCCTGATCACGGGATCAGGATCCTCGGAGAGGGTGGGGGAGGAGACCCAGAAGCTGGGTGTCAAAAAGGTCCTAATCGTGACAGATGGGGTGATGACTAAGATGGGGATCGTGGAGCCCATCAAGAAGAGCCTCTCCCAAAGTGGGACCCAATTCACACTGTTCGACGGGGTCAACACAGAGCCCACGGTGGACTATGTGTTGCAAGGAGTGGAGCTGTTCAAGCAAAACGGCTGCCAGGCCCTTGTGGCCGTGGGAGGGGGAAGCCCCATAGACACCGCCAAGGCCATCTCGGTCATGGCCACCAACCCGGGCTCCATAGAGCAGTACAAGGGGCTCCACAACATCCCCAACCCGGGCTTCCCTGTGGTGGCCATTCCCACAACCGCGGGGACCGGAAGCGAGGTAACCATATTCACCATAATCACGGACACCAAGAGCGACGTGAAGATGCTCATAGGGAGCGTGCATTGCCTTCCTCGGGTGGCCATAGTGGATCCTCTCTTGACCCTTAGCTGCCCCAGGGGTCTCACCGCCGCGGTGGGGATCGATGCCCTGACCCACGCTGTGGAGGCTTATGTTTCCCTCAAGGCCCAGCCCATGAGCGACATCTTCGCCCTTTCGGCCATAGAGCTCATATCCGGTAATCTCAGACAGGCCTGGGCCAATGGCCAGAACGTGGAGGCCAGGGAGAAGGTGATGCTGGGGGCGCTCCAGGCAGGCATCGCCTTCAGCAATGCCTCTGTGGCTCTCGTGCACGGCATGTCCCGGCCAATCGGGGCTTATTTCCATGTGCCCCACGGGGCCTCCAATGCGGCCCTCCTGGGGGTGGTCACGGAGTTCAGCCTCATTGGAAACCCAGAGAGATATGCCCACATAGCCCAGGCCATGGGCGAGGATGTGGAGGGCCTAAGCCTCATGGAAGCGGCGGAGGTGGCTGCGGAGGCCATAGAGAACCTCATCCGGGACATCCAGATCCCCTCCCTGAAGGCCCTGGGCGTGGATGGGAAGAGGCTGGAGGAGCTGGCTCCTGCCATGGCCGATGCCGCCATTGCCAGCGGAAGCCCAGGGAACAACCCCAGGCAGGCCACAAAGGAAGAGATAATAGAGCTTTACAAGATCGCCTACGAAAGGGAGTGAAAAGCCCAGGGGAATTCCACGGAAGAAAGCGTCCTAGTAAGGCCCGGTAGGAGAAGGCAATCCGAAAAGAAGTGTCTGCAACATACACAAAAACATAGACAAACGGGGAGGAAGCGAGATGGCAGTTCTGGAAGAGCCGATCAAAGAGGTGCTGGAGCTCAAGAATTACGTCAACGGAGAGTGGGTGGATTCCAAGGCCAAGGAGAGGTGGGATGTCCTAAACCCGGCCACGCAAAAAAAACTTGCCACAGTGCCCATGTCCACAGACGAAGAGGTGAAGGCTGCAATCCAGGCGGCCCAGGATGCCTTCCCAGAGTGGAGGCGCACCCCCCCCCTGGCCAGGGTGAGGTGTCTTTTCAGGCTCAAGGAGATGATGGAGAAGAACTTCGAGACCCTAAGCCGGGTCCAGACAATGGAGCACGGAAAGACCATAGACGAGTCCAGGGGGGAGACACGCCGCGGAATAGAGATGGTGGAGGTGGCCACAGGCATACCCACCCTCATGCAGGGTTACAACCTGGAGGACATAGCATCCGGCATAGACGAGTACGTGGTTTACCAGCCCCTTGGGGTTTTCACCCACATAGCCCCTTTCAATTTCCCGTTCATGGTGCCCCTGTGGTACTCCCCCTTTGCTCTGGCCACCGGGAACACCTTTGTGGTCAAGCCCTCCCCAAGGGACCCCATAAGCCAGGTGAAGCTGGCCGAGATGTTCGAAGAGGCCGGCATCCCCCCGGGAGTCTACAACGTGGTCCACGGGGGTGCCGAGGCTGCCAAGATCCTGATGGAGCATCCTGCCGTCAAAGGCGTCACTTTCGTGGGCACCACCTCCATAGGAAAGATCGTTTACAAGACAGCAGGGGAGCACGGAAAGAGGGCCATAGCACAGCTCAGCGCCAAGAACTTCATGGTGGTCATGCCCGATGCGGATGTGAACGCCACAGTGGCCGCCCTGCTCACCTCCTTTTTCGGCAACACCGGCCAGCGCTGCCTATCAGGGGCCAACCTGGTCATGGTGGGAGATGATGAGAAGTTCAACAAGAGATTTCTTGAGACCTTCTTCGAGGCCACCTCCAAGATCAAGGTGGGCTACGGCCTGGACGAGGCGGTCCAGATGGGACCTATGCAATCCCTGGATGGAAAACAAAGAGTGCTCAAGTATATTGAAATTGGAATCAAAGAAGGCGCCAAGCTGGTCCTGGACGGCCGCAAGGTGGAGATACTGGGGGATTACCCGGACACATGTTTTGTGGGGCCCACCATCTTCGAGAACGTGGAGCCGGACATGACCATTGCCAGGGAGGAGATCTTCGGGCCTGTTGCATCGGTTCTGAGGGCAAGGGACCTGGACACGGTCATCAACTGGATAAATGCCGGCAACTATGGAAACGCGGCCGCCATCTTCACCAGCAACGGGAAGGCGGCGCGTGAATTCCAGTATCGGGTGGAATGCGGAAACATAGGAATAAACATAGGGATCGTGGCTCCCATGGCCTTCTTCCCCTTCAGCGGCATGAAGGACTCCTTCTACGGTGTGCTTCACGGACAGGGGAAAGACGCCATACGCTTTTTCACGGAGAGCAAGGTGGTTGTACAGCGTTGGTTCTGAGAGGAGGCCGGCCCAGGATGGCGATGAACATAAACACGTGTTCCCAGGTGGTGAGTCTGGCTCGGGAGCTGGAACAAAAGGCTGCCGGGTTCTATAGAGATCTGGCCCGAAGATGGCCCCAAAAGGAAGATTTCTTTTTGGGCTTTGCAGAGGAAAACGAAAATTACGTGACCCTGGTGGAAAGGGCCTATTACGGGGTTATCTCAGATGCGTACGAGGGCTGCTTTGCATTTGACATGGACCCCGAGGCATATGGCATTAACATTGATCTGCCCGAGGGGGTGAGCCTCTCAGAGGCCGGGGCTGCTGCCTTGGCCATGGAAGAGAAGATCATCGGTTTCTACCGTGAGGCTGCCCGGCAGTCCAAGTCCCTCATGGCGGATGTGCCCAGGGCAATGGAGCTGGTAGCAAGAAAAAGATCCGAGAGGCTGGGTAGACTCAGATCAATGATGGAGAAAGAGTAGAGGAGCCTCGTAACATAGGAGTCAGGGCAGAAGATTGGGAGAGGAGATGCCGGGGGAGGAACCCCGGCGTTTTCATCTCAGGTGAAAAAGAGGAGGGCTGTGAAGGGCAAATCAGAGCTTGGGGAGCTTGAAGAGAAACCGGGGTTGGGGTTCTTGCTCCCCATCGCCCTTGTCTCTTTCAGCCTGCTGGCATATGAAATCGTTTTATCCAGGCTCTTGTCGGTGCTTCTTTCTTACCACTTTGTGTTCCTCATACTCTCTTTGGCCCTTTTGGGATTGGGTTTGGGAGGGCTCTTCCTTTACTTGCTAAGCCCTTCGGAGCCGCCTGGGCGAAGGGGACCGGGCACGCTGATTCCTCTCGGGGCGGCCCTCTCTTTGGCCATCCCCGCCTCTTGCATGTTCATGGCTTGGCTGGCCGGCTTGGAAGGCTTAGGCCAAGAGGTATTGTGCTATGTACCTGCCCTTTTGATTCCCTTTGCTTTGGGAGGGGCCTTCCTAGCCCAGGTCTATAGGCTCCTTCCCGAATCCAGCGGCCGCACTTACGGGGCAGACCTCATAGGGGCTGCGGCAGGGGCCCCTGGGGCAATCCTTCTCTTGGAGCTCTTGGGTGCCATGGGAGCCCCCATGCTTCTGGGGATAATGGTCTCTTCGGGAGTGGTCCTCCTGGCCCTCCCCCTGCAGATGGGAAACCCTCCCCCTCGTGCCGGACGCTTAGGAGCAATTTCGCTTGTTCTGTGCATTCTTTTGGGTTCAATCCATTGGAGCAGCCTCGCTTCCCTTGAGACCTCCCCCCAAATCAACCCTGAGAAGGAGATTCACGAGGCCTTGACTCAATTCAAAGGCAAAATACTCCAGTCCCGCTGGAGCTCCTTCGGCCGGACTGATCTTGTGGCCTACGATGAAGACTCCCCTCACATGGACCTTTACCTGGACGGCACAGCCGGCTCCCCCATGTACAGGTTCAGTGGGAACCTTGGTGAGCCACAGCCCTGGCTGGCAGAGCTCCAAGAGGAGTTCCCAGGGGCCCTTCCCCTTAGCCGCCTGGCAGGGCATGAAAGGGACAGTGCCCTCATCATAGGCCCTGGAGGAGGCAGGGACGTGCTCCTAACCCTGCTGGCCGGGGTAAGGGAAATAGAAGCTGTGGAGATAAACCCGGATCTGGTCAAGATCGTAAGGGAAACAGCAGGGTTCAACGGGGGGATATACCAAGACTTTCCGGGCGTGAAGGTCATTGTTGAGGAGGGAAGGAGCTATCTGAGAAGACAGAAGAAAAAATACGATCTGATCTTCATGAGCCTTCCTGTCACCAACACAAGCAGGAGCATAGAGGGTTACTCCCTAACCGAGAACTATCTGTTCACCCTGGAATCCATGACCGATTACTGGGATCATCTCACGGAAGAGGGTCGCCTGGTGGTGGTGGCCCACAACGATGCAGAGCTCCTGCGCCTTGTCACCATCACCCTCGGTGCTCTTAAAAAAAGGGGGTTGGAGACTCAGGCGGCCATGAGCCGAATCTGGGTGCTAAGCTCAGGAGATTACCTGGTCTTAGTGCTCAGGAAGACCCCCTTTGAGCCCGAGGATGCCATGTGGGCTTTTAGGGAGATGCTCCAGAGGGGCTACCATCCCTCAGAGTCCTTCTTGCCTTTTCTTTCGCCCACCACGGGCCTCAATCCTGCCTTGGCCTCCCTGGCCTCGGGGCGCTTGAGCCTGGAGGGCCTGGTGGAGCAGGTGGCCAGAAAAGGTTACGACATCAGTCCCGTCTCGGACGAGAGTCCCTTCTTCTACAAACTGGAGCCGGGGGTCCCTGGTGCGGTGGTTACGGTACTTTGTGTTTCCTTGGGGCTTTTGATGCTGGTGGGGGCCGCCTTGGGCCTCAGGCGAAAAAAGATCTTTTTTCTTGGGGGAAAGGAAAGCACAAGAGGGACTGAGGGAAAACCCCGGAGCTTGCGGGTAGGAATTCTCTTCTGTGCCTTGGGGGCGGGATTCATCCTGGTTGAGATTTATGCTATTCAGCGGTTTTGCCTTGTGATAGGGCAGCCTGTCTGGACCATGGGGGCAGTAATCTTCTCCATGCTCATCTCAGGAGGGATGGGAAGCCTTTGGGCCGGCAGTATGGGACGGAAAGCCCTCCAGAGAAGGATCTGGTTTTTTTGCCTTCTTATCAGCGGGCTTCTCTTGGCCTATGGGGTATTCTTGGACTTGATCCTGAAGGGGATCCAGGGATGGCCCCAAGGGGCCCGTCTGGCCGGCGCAGTTCTCTCCTTGGCGCCCTTGGGTTTCTTGATGGGGATCCCTTTCCCCCTGGGAATCAGGGCCTTGGGGCTGGGGGCTCAGGCCCGTGTGATCCCCTGGATGTGGGCATTAAACGGCATCTCCTCTGTTGCAGGCTCCTCCCTGAGCATCCTGCTTGCCATCCAACTAGGGTTCACCTGGGTTTTAGTTACTGCCTCCTTGTGTTACTTCCTGGGCTTTCTGGCATTTCTCAGGTCTTAAGCCCCAGGGTCTCCCTTACCAGCTCCTTCTCGTGCTGGAAGTCCACTACTCTCTGGATCATGATCTTCTGTGCCATGACCGGGCCCGCCCCGTGCCATGTGGCCACCCCGTGCTGGCCTGCACACCAGTTTTGCAGAAGCTTATGCACCTTGAGTATGTTCTCGGTTGGCTCCTGGGATCCGAAACTAAGGAACTCCTCCACATAGGCCCTGGTCTCTGGGTTGCGAAGCTCCCTCAAGGACGGGAGGGTCACCACGAGCCCCCCGCCTATGTCCCCGGCCAAGGCCATCACCCTCCAGAAGGCATTGCAGATATTGAGCTTTGCCACATTGCCCATGAGCTCGTCTGGGAGAAACACCCCGGAGCCTGGGGGGTCCTCCTGGCCGAGCTGAGCTGCGGCCATACCGCAGGCCCTGCCTGTTTCCCTGAGTGTCACCATTTCCGTTAGTTGCTCGTTTATATGGGCGGCCTTCTCCAGGCCCTTGTACTCCTGCACCAGCTTGCAAGCCCCGATGATGAGGTTCATGAAGCCCACCTTGCAGGTCCCCCCGCAGGTCATCCTGTGGCAGCGGGCGAAGCGGGCCACGATCCTCCCGGAGTAGCGCGTCTCCCCGCAATGGAAGACCCGCTCCCACGGCACGAAAACGTCCTCGAAGACCACCATGGCCGTCTCCCTCTGGCCGTACAAGGGATTGCCCAACTCATAGAGGTCTTCGGCCTGTTCCCTCTCGGCAGAAAAGGGGGAGTACTGGCAGATGTAGGTGATGCCAGGGGCGTCGGTTGGAACCGCAAAGGCCACTGCGTAGTCGTCCTCTCCTGGGCCTTTGGCAGACTGGGGCAGGACCAGCATCTCGTGGCTGGCATAGGCACCGCTTATGTTGATCTTGGCCCCGCGCACCACGATGCCATCGGATCTTCTCTCCACCACCTTGAGGGATAGATACGGGTCAGGCCACTCCAGGGCCTTTTTCTTGCGGTCCCCCCGGGGCTCGGTGAGGGCACCTGCCAGGCACAGGTCCTCCCTCTGGACCTTTTCCAGGAATTGGGTGAACCTTTGATGGTACTCTGTGCCCAGCTCCTGGTCCATCTCCCATGTGGTGGCGGCCAGGGCATGAAGCCCGTCGTAGCCGGGACAACGGTAAATGCAGGTGCCAAGCCTCTCGGCCGCAACTGTTCCGGCCTGGGCTTTGGCCAGGAGGTCCTCCACGCTGCGGCTCACGTGGGTATAACGGTGTACGGGCTGCCCAACCAAAGGGGAACTCAGGGACATGACATCCCTGAACCTGGGGTCATGGGCCCAGCCGTATGTTGCCTTGTTGGCCTCCACCACGGTACGGGTCACGGGATTGCTCAGGACATCCTCCACGCGACTCCCGTTCATGTAAACCCGAGGTCTTCTAGCCTTCAAGCTCTCCTCGAACTCTTCCGGGGTCATTAGGCCCATGCTCCATCCCTCCTTAGGTATTTCAGCTCTACTCGAAAAGCCTTCTCTTGTCTATGACCCTTCTGGCCTTGAACTGGGTGCGCTCCAGAGTTCCTGGGGGCACCAGCTCCATGACCGGCCTGAGTCCTATCTTTCCCTTGATGCGGGCCGCCATCTCCTTTTCCAAGCGCTGGAGCACCTCAGGGTCGCCCTGGGCCGAGCGCTGAACCTCCATCCCGTATTCGGCCTGAACCCTGAGTTCATCCATGGCCTTTTCCCTGGAGACGATAATCCTGAACTCCCCGCCGAAGCCCTCCATACCCCGAAGAACCTCCTCTATGGCGCTGGGGTACACATTCTCGCCCCGGATCACCAGCATGTCGTCCACGCGGCCGTAAATGCCTTTGGGCAGCCTTGGGTAGGTGCGGCCGCAGGGGCAGGGCTCGTCTGTCCAGAGGGCAAGGTCCCCTGACCAGAAACGAATCATTGGCTGGGATGTGCGCTCAAGATGAGTGTACACCGGAACCCCTTCGCTCCCATAAGGCACCCTTCGCATGCTCTTTGGATCCACAAGTTCAGTGTATACGATGTCGGTCCAAAGGTGCATCCCCTGTCGATGCTCACACTCCCCGTTGGTCATCCAGGGGGTCATCTCTGCTGTGGAGCCCATGTCCACGCATTTGCAGCCGTAGGTCTCCTCTATGAGCCTCTTGGTGGAGGGGATCCCGGCTCCCGGCTCCCCGGAGAAGAACATTATCCTGAAGGAGAAGTCCTTGCGGCAGTCATAGCCGTTTTCCCTGGCCACCTCTGCCATGTACAAGGCGTAGGAGGGGGTGCCATAGAAGGCCGTGGGTTTTATGTCCTTCATCCAGCTCAAGCCCATGAGGGTCTGACCAGGCACCCCTGCTCCGAAGGGAAAGCACCTGGCCCCCAGCCGCTCCCCTCCCACCAGAGCTCCCCAAGAGCCCATGTAGAGACTGAAGAAGGAGCCTATGAAGATGGTGTCAGAAGGCCTGAGGCCGGCCCCCCACATTATTCTTGCGTGAGCGTTGGCTATCCGGCGCCAGTCCCCTCTCCCGATGGCAAAGGCGGTGGGCCTCCCGGTTGTGCCCGAGGTGCCGTGGATGCGCATCACCTCGGATGGATCCACGCAAAGATAGCTCCCGAAGGGTGGGTTCTCGGCCTGGTCCTTTCTTATCTCCTCCTTGGTCAGAACCGGCACTTCCTGAAAATCTTCCAAAGTTCGGATCTTCTCAGGCCGGATACCTGCCTTATCCCACTTTTTTCTGTAAAAAGGGGATCTCTCGTAAGCCCAGGCCATCTGGGCCCTTATTTTTTGCACAATTATCTTCTCCCTTTCCCCTGGATCCATGCTCTCCAAATCCGGGAACCAGTACTTCTGCCCTTCCTGGGGCAAGTATTGTTCGTCGTAAAGCGGGGGCCATTGAAGCATGACTCAATTCCTCCTGTTTCTGACTTCTGTCTCTATAAAAGAAATTATGCGACTCACAGGGGTGTTGGGGCCGAAGACCTCTCGGATGCCCTGTTTTTTGAGCTCCTCCATGTCAGGGGGGGGAATCACCCCTCCCATGATCACCGGGGTGTCCTGCATGCCTTTTTCTCTGAGAAGTTTAACCACCTTGGGCCCCAGGCTCAGGTGGTTTCCCGACAAGGTGCTAAGGCCCACCACATCCGGGGCTTCTTGCAAGGCTGCGGCCGCTATGGCCTCAGGGAACTGGTTTCCCAGATATATGACCTCCATGCCGGCATCCCGAAGTAAACGCGAAATGGATACCACTCCCCTCCAGTGTATGTCCAGCCCCAGTTTGGCCAGCAAGACCTTTATGGGCCTAACCCGTCCCATGTCCCTTCACCCCTCTTTCTCTCATTTTTCCGGCCCTTCGGCGGGCTGCCGGTCTGTCCCCGCTCCCCAACTTGGGAAGGGGGCTGAGCAGTTGAGGATCCCTTTCTTCCTGCTTGTGAAGATGCTCACCAGGGAATATCTCAGGTTCATCTTAAGGGGAAATCCCAAAGGCCGAAGCTTTCCCTGAAGACCGCCTGGATCTCCCCAAGAGTGGCCCTGGCCCTCACGGCCTCCATTACCGGGGGCATCAAATTCCCGCCTTCCAGGCAGCACTGCCTGAGCCCATCCATGGCCTTCTGCCACGCATCCCTGTCCCTCTTGCTTCTCAACACCCTGAGTTTCTCCTTCTGGCGGCTCTCGGTCTCCGGGTATCTGAAGATCTCCACGGGAAGCTCAGAGGCCTCCCCGGCCTGGTAATTAACGGCCACTATGGGGAACTGCCCCGACTCTATGGCCCTTTGCTGCTCATAAGCAAAGTCGGCTATCAGGCGGTGCATCCATCCGCTTTCCACAGAGGCTATTATGCCCCCGAGCGCCTTTATCCTTTCCAGGAACTCCATGATCCTGGATTCCATCTGCCGGGTCAGGGCCTCCACAAAATAGGAGCCTCCCAGGGGATCCACCACCTTGGTTACGCCGGTTTCCACCTGTAGGATCTGCTGGGTTCTCAGGGAGACAAGAGCAGAATGCTCGGTTGGGGCCGAGAAAGCCTCGTCGTAGGAGTCCACATGGAGGGACTGGGCACCGCCCAGGACCGCCGCCAATCCTTGGATGGCGGCCCGCGCGATGTTGTTGAGGGGTTCCATTGCTGGGAGGGTGATTCCGGCTGTTTGCACATGAAATCTCATGAGGTGGGATCTAGGCTTCTCGGCCCCAAGAGCTTCTGAGGTGATCCTATACCAAACCTTCCTGGAAGCCCTGCATTTGGCGATTTCCTCGAAGAAATCGTTGTGCAGGTCCCAGAAAAAGGAAAAACGAGGTAGAAAGGCGTCCGGGGAGAGGCCCCTTCTCATCAGCTCTCTGGCGGTGGCCTCTGCATTGGCTATGGCCACCCCAACCTCGGTTACGGCGTCAGTGCCTGCTTCCCTAAGGTTGTAACCATTGTAACTGACCGGGTTCCAGCGGGGCAGCAGGGAGCTGGCCTTCTCTATCACATCGCATTGGATCCTGAAGGATTCACGGGGGGGCAGGATCTCCGGGGCGCTTCCAATGGCTGTTTCCATGAGAAAGTCGTTTTGGGTTGTTCCGGCCAGGCTTTCCCACGGGATCCCCCTTTCCTGGGCCATGACCAGGTACATGGAGAGGAGCACCACGGTGGTGCTGGGAAGATGGGTCACCAGGGAAACGCTCACCCGGTCTATGGGAAGCCCCTCGAAGAGGGAGGCCATGTCCTCCACAGAGTCTATGGCCACCCCGCACTGGCCCACGTTTCCCTCTGCCTGGGGGGAATCCGAGTCATATCCGCGGATGGTAGGAAGATCCAGCACGATGTTAAGCCCCGTGCCTCCCTTTTCCAGGAAGAAGCGCATGCGCTTGTTACAGTCTTCCGGGGAGCCGAAACCGGCTATCTGCCTGATGGTAAAGGGCCTTCCCCTGTACATATTGGGGTACACACCTCGTGTGTACGGAGGAAGGCCTGAAAAGCCGAGATCCCCCATGTAATCCAGCTCGCAGATGTCCTCAGGGCTGTAAATAAGCCTCAGGGGGATACCGGATGCGGACCTAAGAGTCTTTTCCCCCTCCAGGTCCTCTTCTTTTAGGCATTCCCTCTCCCAGCGGGATCTAGCTTCCCGGATCTCCTCTATTCTTTCAGGATGGAAAAGGCTCTTCTTTTTCATTTCGTTTCCTTTCCCCGGCTTCCCCGAAGTTCTTCTTGAACCATTGCTCGGTCCTGCCCAAATGAGCCCTCATGAGCCTTCGGGCCTCTTCTCCGTTTCCCTGTGCCACGGCTTTATAGATGGCCCTGTGCTCTTCCAAAAGCCTCAGCTTATCCCTTTGGCTCCGGAAGATCCTCTCGTGGGAGACCCTGGTCACCTCCGCGAACAGGTAAAAGATGGTGTTTGCCACATGGTAATAGATCCCGTTGTGGGTGGCCCTGGCCAGACTCACGTGAAAGTCTGCATCCAGATGATGGATGGGCTTGCCCTGCTCCAGACCCAGCCTCATCTCCTCTAGGATCTCTTGGAGAATCGCCAGCTCCTGAGGCTCTATTCTTTGTGCTGCCAGGCTCACTGCCCAGGATTCCACCTCGGTCCTAAACTCCGCCAGCTCCACCATCCTATTTTCAGAGGCCAGTATGAGCTCTTGGAGAGGATCCCTCAGGGAACGTTGCGCTGCGTTCATGACATATGTCCCGTCCCCCTGGATGGAATGCACAAGCCCCAAGTGTTCCAGGACCCCCATGGCCTCCCTCAGGGTTGGACGGCTCACCCCCAGCTGCTGGGCCATCTCCCTCTCGGGGGGGAGGCGGCTGCCGGGCTTGAGGGCCCCGGAGCCCATGAGCTCCTGGATCTGCCCCACTATCTCGTGTGTGACCCTCTTGGGGCGAATCGGCTTGAACAAAGAGAATCCCCCTCAGCTTGAAAATGGCCAGACCATTTAACCAAAGGCTCTGAATCTTGTCAAGAAGATTTTTTTGCCCTCATTATGCACCATCAGTGGATAGGGAGGGCTATCTGAATGACATGTTGGGACAGTGAAAAACACCTTGAATTTTGGTTTCAGGTTTTGCCCGGGGTTCAGTCGGAATAGATCAAAGTGTGCCGGGGGGCTTAGCCCCCAAAGTCACAAGCCCTGGAGAATAATCCGGGTTCTGTTTCTGAAGGCTTATCTTTTGCTTTTCATCCTGATTTTTGCTGCGCAGCAATACTTCACGAGTCTTCTGGGGTCGCTTCTGGGGAGTCTTTGCCAAAGAAATGAGTCCTATCAAAAGGTAAGCTATTGCAGGCTGATGGCGTTTCTAGGAGCGGCTTGCCGGCCTGCAGAGACCGCTTGGCTCAGGCAGGGCCAAGGCGCAGAAGCCCTCCACTTTCAGCCAGCAATCATTTCCCCACTGAACCAACAAAAAAAGGGGGGCTAATGGCCCACCCCCCTTGTGATCTTGTGGAACTTGGTAAAAACCTCATTCGCTGGGGGAGTAAAAGCACCTCTTGGGGGAGGTGACCTTGCCTTTCTCCTTGAGCTCCTGGATTGCTTTGGAGACTTCCGAGACATCCTTTCCTGTCATGCGGGCCACATCTCCTGGCCTAAGCGGCTTGCCCGCCTTCTTCATGGCCTCCAGAATAGTTTTTTCAGTCTCGCTCATCTTTGCACCTCCTTCATAGGTGATACCCGCTAGTAGGCCCCCCTGCGCTCCGAGGTAACCACCGGGCAGACTTCTAACTTTGCGTATCTCCAAAGGGTGCAGGCCCTGCGAAAAAATCTTAAGAGGCACTCCTGGCGCAGTCAACAGGACGTGCCTTTAGCTTTTGCTGCTCACACCGGCTAAGGAGACCCCATTGTTTCAAAAGGGCAGAGGGTGTAAGAGAAGTTTTCTTAGGCAACAGAGGCTGGAAATGCTCGCTGAACATGCTATGATGCACGCGTCTTGGGCACATTGATAGGCTTGCTCGGAGTCCTTAACAAATCCCGGGAAGAGGAGGTGCTGCTATGAGCAAGGGGAAAAGCTTCTGGAGCATGTTCTTTGGGGTGGTATTTCTGCTTGCGGGGTTCTGCCTTGGGATCCAGGACTCCTTTTCTGCCGAGAAGGTGATCAAGTGGAAGTGCCAGTCCCACTGGCCCACAGCCAGCAGCTCGTACAAGGACAGCCTGCTTCGCCTGGTGGAGAACATAAAGACCAGGACCAACGGCCGGCTCGTGATAGAGCCCTTTGCCGCGGAGTCTTTGGTGCCATCCCCAGAGATATTCAATGCGGTCAAGAGGGGCATGATAGAGATGGCCACAGCCTCGCCCGGCTACTTCAGGGATCAGGTCCCCCTGGCCGGGATCGCCTCCGGGCTTCCCTTCGCATTTCGCGAGGTCTGGCAATGCGCATACTTTCACAAGGGCCTGGGCTTCGAGCAGATGATGAGAGAAGCCTGCGCTCCCCACGGGGTGTACCTCTCCACAGACAAGGTCTACCCCACAGAGATGGTATCCAAGAAACCCATCCAGAAAATGGAGGATTTCAAAGGGCTCAAGGTGCGATCTTCGGGGGTCCTGGCCAACTTCCTGACCGCTTTGGGGGGTGCGGGCTCTTACATCCCGGGCCCTGAGATCTACCCGGGGCTGGCCTCTGGCGTCATAGACGCTGCCCACTGGGGGGCTGTTCAGGGGGCAGCTAGCATGGGCTTTTACGATGTGTGCAAGTACCACCTCAAGCCTGGCCTAAACATAGCCTCCACGGATGTCTGGCTCATCAACCAGAAGGCCATGGACTCGCTTCCGGCTGACATAAAGGAGATCTTGCTTTGGAGCTTGGAGGAACAGTTCTGGTTCAGGACCAACCAGTACGAGTACCTGGAGGCCATCACCCTGGCCAAGGTGGAGAAGGAAAAAGGAGTGAAAGTGGTTGTGCTGCCTCCTGATGAACAAAAGAAGATAACGGAGGTGGCAGTCAAGATCTGGGACGAGGAAGCCAAGAAATCCCCGGAGTGCGGAAAGGCCGTGGAGATGCTAAAGGACTTCCTCAAGTCCCTGGGCTATCTCTGAGCCGGGTTTCTCACCTGCCCTTGTAACATAGGCCCGATCCGAGGGAAGGAAGCCGGGCCCGAGGCCCGGCTTTCCTTCTTGAGCTTTTGTGGCCCCAGCGCTGCGCCAGCCCACTGGGTGCAGGCCGGGGATACTCTTAAAGGAGGTCAACGGGTGGAGAGGGTGCTTGGTCTCGTAGACAGTTTTAACGACAAGCTGGGCAGGGTCGTGTCTATGGGGATACTTCTTATTTTCGGGCTCTTGATCCTGGAGGTGGCCCTACGGTACCTGTTCAACTCCCCCACGGTCTGGGCCAATGAGTTGACTCAGATGTTCTTTGGGGCTTACGTAGTCCTTTCGGGAGGGCACCTTCTTTGGTGCGGCGGGCATGTAAACGTGGACATACTTTACTCGCGCCTCTCCCCTAGGACCAAAGCCTTCATGGATGTTCTCACCTCCACTGTTTTCTTTGCCTTCTGCCTCATGCTTCTCTACTATGGAGGCTCCCTGGCGCTGGAATCCCTGGGCAGATGGGAGCATTCCCAGTCCCCATGGAATCCCCCCCTCTACCCGGTCAAGCTGACAATCCCCTTGGGGGCCTTCCTGGTGCTCCTGCAGGGCACTGCCAAGCTCTTAAGAGACATACTGGTGCTGGCGGGCAGCAAGGAGTCCATGCCTCGCAAGCCCCACTGAGGAGTGGCGGATGAATATCGAACTTCTCACGGTCCTTTTCTTTGCGGCCTTGCTCCTGGTGCTGCTTATGGGTCTGCCTCTCTCCTTTGTTCTGGGTGGGGTCTCGGTGATCTTCCTATATTTCACCTGGGGACCTCAATCTTTTTACATGGTGGCGGCCCAGACCTGGGGGGCCATGAACAAGTTCACCCTCGTGGCGATACCGCTTTTTATCTTCATGGCCATGATCTTGGAAAGGGCGGGGGTGGCTGAAGACCTGTACGAGATGATGTATCTTTGGTTCGGCCCCTTGAGGGGAGGGCTGGCCATAGGGACCGTGGCCATCTGCGCCATATTCGCAGCCATGTGCGGGATAAGCGGGGCCGCTGTGGTGAGCATGGGGGTCATAGCTCTTCCTTCCATGCTGAAATACAACTACGACAAGGAACTGGCCCTGGGTTGCATAAACGCTGGAGGAAGCCTGGGGATCCTGATACCCCCCAGCGTGATCATGATCATCTATGCCATCATATCAGGCGAGTCCGTGGGAAAGCTCTTTGCAGGAGGCCTGGTCCCGGGTCTGCTCATAGCCTTTCTTATTAGCCTCTATATCGCAATCCGCTGCCTTCTCCAGCCTCACCTGGGCCCTGCTCTCCCCAAAGACCAAAGAGGCAACCTGAAAAAGAAACTCTTGGCAATAAGAGCCGTGATCCTACCCTTGATGATAGTGGTCATGGTGCTGGGATCCATGATGGGAGGGATCACCACCCCCACGGAGTCCGCCTCCATGGGAGTCTTGGGAGCTCTCATCTCAGGGCTGGTGCACAGGCGCCTTACCTGGGGGCTTATCAAGGAAGCATCCCTTCGCACCTTCAGGCTTACCGGAATGATCATGTGGATTCTTTTCGGGGCTTATTGCTTCAGTGCCGCATATCACGGCATGGGGGCACCAGCCCTGGTGCAGGACCTCATGAAGCACATCCCAGGGGGGGCCTGGGGAAGCATGGTCTTCATCCAGGCAGTTCTCTTTGTGCTGGGCATGTTCCTGGACCCGGCAGGCATAATGATGATCACGGCCCCCATATTTCTCCCAGTGGTGAAGGCCCACGGCTTTGACCCTGTCTGGTTCGGGATCCTTTTCACCATCAACATGGAGATCGGGTACATGACCCCGCCCTTTGGCTTCAATCTTTTTTATCTGAAGGGTATAGTTCCCCCTTCCATTAGCATGGCGGACATTTACCGCTCCGTGATCCCCTATACTTTGGTGGAGCTGGCAGGCCTGGCTCTGGTCATGGCCTTCCCGGCCCTGGCCACCTGGCTTCCCTCCCGGATTTTCTAGCCCTTATCATTTCTTGCGGGTAGGAAGACAAGGCCATCTTGCCCGAGGAGGGCCTTAGGCGGAGATCACGACCGGTTGGGGCCAATCCCACAGGCCGTGGTTGACATCTTTCACTTCTTCCATGCCATACCCCAGAGTTCCGGCTCCCTCAAAAGCCCCAGCGGCCCTCCCCTGCTTCGGAATCTCCTCTTTCGGCCATCCCACCTGCTTCTGTGGCTGCACCAAAGCTTTATTTTGAAGCCCCCCCTTAAACTCCTCCAAACTGACCATGGCGAAAGTTCCTGAAGATGGAGGAGCCTCTCATGATAGGTCCTAGGATTACGTGGACCTGCCTGCCCCTTAATCTTGTCCCCAAAAAGCCTTTTGAGGGGATAAAAGAGGCTGTAGAACCATTTGTTGGGAAAAGTGTGAAACACGACGATTCCCTCTGGACTCAGAACTCGGTGCACCTCCTTAAGGGTTCTTTTGAGTTCTTCTTTGCTCAGGTGTTCCAGGATGTCCGAGAGTAACACCCTGTGAAAAGAACCGGGGGGGAAGGGAAGGCAGCTCCCTTTGGCCTTGCAGAGGCCTGCCCTTTGAAGGATTTTATCCTGGCAAGAGCCTAAGAGGGTTTCTTTTGAGATCCGTATCGCCTCTTGGGACAAATCCACACCCCAAGTCAGGGCCCCGGCCTCAGCCGAATGGCGTACCAGTTCCCCGCGACCGCAACCCAAATCCAATACCCTCATCCCGGAGCTGATCTGGGCCAATTCAAAAACTATTGAGAGCCTCTCATCCAGCAGTGCTCCACCGCTTTCCTTGTAAAGCTCATGCCCCCCGCAAGCCTCCAGGAAATAGGACCTATTGTAAGGCTCTTGGCTCACCAAACTGTTCCCCCTTTTTTCAGAGCCCTCTTGACAAGGGCCCACCATGGAAGGAAAATCATACTTTGGCAATAGGATATGAGTCCGCCCAAGACATTAGCCTGCTTGGGCCAAGTCTGAATCTGGAGGAGGATATGTACTCGGAGACAGTTATGGATCATTTCCAGAATCCGCGCAACGTTGGGGAGATGGAGAATCCCGACGGGGTAGGTGAGGTGGGAAATCCTGTTTGCGGGGACATGATGAAGTTTTTCATCCGTGTTCGAGACAATGTTATCGAGGATGTGAAATTCCTCACTTTCGGTTGTGGGGCTGCTATAGCGGTAAGCAGTATGGTGAGCGAACTGGCCAAAGGCAAGACCCTGGATGAAGCTCTCCAGATAACCAGGGACCAGGTGGCCGATGCCTTGGGAGGGCTCCCAAAGAACAAGCTGCATTGTTCCAACCTTGGCTCCGATGCCCTCCACCGGGCCATCCACGACTACAGGCACAAGAAGTTCGGGACCCCCATGCCCGAGGCCCCGCAGCATGAGCACGAGGAGCACAAATTCCGCCACTGCCCGTACTGCGATGTGGAGAACCCTGAGGACCTAGCATATTGCCGGGCCTGCGGCAAGCGTCTCTAGCCCCATGCGAGTCTCCAAGAAGGCCCAGTGCGGCACCAGGGCCATGCTGGAGTTGGCCCTGCACTATGGCCGAGGGGTGGTCTCCCTTTCCCACATAGCACGAAGCCAGGGGATCTCCCTCAAGTATCTGGAGCAAATAATGACTCCCCTTCGTCGGGCCGGAATGGTGGAGGCCACAAGAGGAGCAGGGGGTGGCTACAAACTTACTCGGCCTCCCCAGGAGATTCGGGTTGGGGAGCTCATAAGAGCCCTTCAAGAGCCTATGGAGCCTGTGGAGTGCCTTCAAGACGCCCGCCACTGCGACCGGGTAAGCAGGTGCCAAGCCAGAACTATTTGGTCTGACCTGCACCACATAATAGAAAGGGCCCTGGACGGGCTCACTCTTCAGGAGATCCTGGAAAGGGCCCCTGCTGATGAGAAACCAGGGGCTGCACCCAGGTCGCTACATAGCAAGTCTTAGTCCTTTCATTACAGTTCGGTCACTCCTTAACAAAACCAGTCATTGATTACATAAGGTTAGCCCGTGCTATTCTCCAAAGCCTATGAGTTTGGGGGCTACCCCCCCCAAGTCCCCGGTGGCGCTTTGGGATATTCCGACCCAAAGCAGGACCAAGTCTGACACCTGAAATCAGAGTGTTTTTGAGTTGGCACCGGTTCCTCCAAACATGTCTTTCAAATAGCCCGCATTACCCAATGATCCTGAATAATGAGGGTTAGGTCTTTCGGGGCTGCGTTTATCCCCGCCCGCAACACCAAGGGCCAAACCAAAACACAACGGGAGGGGCCAGTCCCCTCCCGAACAACTCCAACAAGGTGGCGCACGATTTTAGTTTTGGGGGCTCTTCACTGCGGCGGGAGCCCTGGCTGCCATGATTGTCGGCCCTTCTTCCAGGTCTCTCACCCTCTTTGCCACCAGCTGCTTAAAAACCCCCGAGTCGGCAGGGCTCACCGGGTCCGCGTTTATGAAGTTAACTTTAAGCGGGTTTATGAACTGCCCGGCTTTCATGAGTCGGAAATCCAAATGAGGCCCTGTGGCCAACCCCGTGCTTCCGACGTAACCTATCACCTGGCCCTGCCTGACGCTTGTGCCGGAGCGGATCCCGGCTCCAAAGCGGCTCAGGTGCCCGTACATGGACACATAACTCTGGCCGTGTTGGATCTTCACACAATTGCCAAATCCACCATCCCAGCCTGCAGATACCACCCTCCCATCAGCCACTGCCCTAACAGGGGTGCCTGTGGGGGCTGCATAGTCCACTCCCAGGTGAGGTCTATAGACTTCCAGTATGGGGTGGAACCTGGCTTGGGTGAACCCTGAGGTGATCCGGGTGAATTTCAGAGGCGATCGGAGAAAAGCCTTTCTCAGGGACTTACCCTGGTTGTCGAAATATCCTTCCTGGGTGGCCTTGCCGTTGAAATAAAAAGCCCAGTAGGTCCTCCCCTTGTTCACGAACCTGGCTGCCAGGATTCTCCCATAGCCAACTCTTTTATCCCCTATCCATTTCTCTTCCAAAAGCAGCTGGAACTGATCCCCTGCTCTAAGATCAGTATGGAAATCAATGTCGTAATCGAAGATATTGGCCAGAGCAAGGGTCACCGAGGCCGGCATCCCGGCCCTCTCCATGGCACCGAAGAGGGATCCCTGTATGGTTCCCGAGACAACCCTCTGGCGCACCTCCAGAGGCTTCATCTCCTTTCTAGCCTGAAGCCTTTCCCCTGAGCGCTCCACCAAAAGCATGCACTGGGAGTCCAGCTCAGCTTCCACTTGCATTACCTTGTTGTCCTGATCGTCCAGGCTCACCAGGAATTTAGTGCCCTCCTTCAAACGCCTCAGATCCTGGACGGCCCTCACCGCCTCCACGATCTCCTTTACCTGAGACTGGGGGAGTCCTGCTTTTTTGAGGGCATCTTCAAAGCCTTCTCCCTTTCTGAGGACTATTTCCTTGGACTGTTCCTGGATTTCCTCCTGCAGCTCCCCTTCTTGCAAGATAGGGGATTCTGAGAAGTCCTTTAGCCCCCGTGCCATTGAAAGTTGCTCTTCCAGCAACTTGGGGGGTGGGAGGGAGAAGGCCGCGCCGTCCATCAGCCATGCCACCACCACGGCCATAGCTGCTCCCGTTGCAGCCAATCCCGCCACGCGGCAAAGAACCCACTCCGCCTTTCTGCCTCTCAACAAAGCCCTGCGAAGCCTTTCCCTGCAGAAATGCTTGGGCGGGCTTGATCTCTCCACAAAACCCCTTACGTCTCTCAAAACAACACCTCCATCATCTGACCCACCGAGGCCACCCCAAGAACCTCCATGGGAACCTCCTGCCTGGCCTGGGCCAGATTTCCCTTGGGCAAAAGACACTTGCGGAAACCCATTCTTTGGGCTTCCCGCAATCTTGGAGTAACCCTCTGAATCCCCCGAACCTCTCCGGTCAAACCTATCTCCCCGAACAAAACCAGAAGAGGATCCACGGCTCTGTTTAAATAGCTTGAAGCTATGGCGGATGCTATTCCCAGATCCACAGCAGGCTCCTCTACCCTCATGCCTCCCACCACATTCACGTACATGTCCTGGTCGGAAAGATGCATGCCGCCGTGTTTCTCCAGCACCGCGGTGAGAAGCGCCACCCTTTGCCCGTCAACCCCCATGGCGGCCCTTCTGGGCATGCCGTAACCGGCTCGTGAGACGAGGGCCTGGAGTTCCACCAAAAGGGGCCTATTGCCTTCCATACTGGCCAGAACCACCGAGCCAGGCACACCTTTGGGTCTCTCGCTGAGAAACCTCTCCGAGGGGTTGAGCACCTCTTCCAGGCCGCTCTCCCGCATCTCCAAGATGCAGATCTCGTCTGTGGATCCGAAACGATTTTTCACTGAACGCAGGATCCTGAAGGGGTGTCCCCTGTCCCCTTCCAGGTATAGCACCAAGTCCACCATGTGCTCCAGAACCCTGGGCCCTGCCAAAACCCCCTCCTTGGTCACGTGACCCACAAGCACCACCGTGATGCCCCGGCCCTTTGCCACCGAGGTCAGGGCAGAGGTGGTCTCCCTTAGCTGCCCCACGCTTCCTGGGAGGGATGGATACTGATCTGTGTAAAGAGTCTGGATGGAATCCACTACAATCAGACGCGGCTCCAAAGGAAGGGCCCCATCCAGAGCACGCTCCAGATTGGGCTCTGCCAAAACCCAGACGGAATCTGTGTCAAGGCCCAGCCTGTCCGCCCTTATCTTGAGTTGATGAGGTGACTCCTCTCCGCTTAGATAAACAGTTTTGGCCCCCGCGGCTGCCAGCCTCTGACACATCTGGAGAAGCAACGTGGATTTCCCTATGCCGGGGTCCCCGCCAAGCAGAACCACAGAGCCGTCCACCAAGCCCCCTCCCAAAACCCGGTCCAGCTCGGGCCAGCCAGTGCTGAGTCTTCGGGTGGTCTCTGGGGGAACTTGAGAAAGGGGAAGAGGGGAGACCTGTTCTGTGGGACCGAACCAGGCCCTGCGCTGGGGGCGCTCCGGCTGGGCCGTCTCCTCCACCAGGCTGTTCCACTCCCCGCAGTCAGGACAGCGGCCCATCCACTTGGGGGCACGGTACGCGCAAGCCTGACAAACATAGTTTGTCCTGAGCTTGGCCATAATCCTCCCCTGGCCGCAAGACAAGTTGCGGCGATTATACGGATCCGAGCCTTCCCTGTCAACCTAGAAAAAAGGTTTTCCAAGGGCTCTCATAGGTTTCGGGGAAAAAGCTTTAGAAATATGGCCCTCCTCAAAGCTCTTGACCAGGTTAGAGGAAATCGTGGGCCATAGGGACTTGCCCCTTGAGCTGTTCTGATATATTCTCTCCAACCCAGGAATCATCTTAAAGGAGGGAGTCCATGGGCCGGTTTATCTGGAAAGCGGGTGCAGCATTCTTTCTTTGCGTTTTGCTGGGTGTGGGTGGGGCAGAGGTTCAAGCTCAGCTTCTTGACGGAGAGTGGTTCGAGGTTACGGTCAAGGCAAAGGGATATGAGGTGAAGGCGGGTAATCTGAATTGGGAAAAGGCCTCCTTCGAGGGCCGCGGATTCATAAGGTTTCATTGGACAGGGGATGGTTACATCTATGAAATATGGAACAAGGTGGGACCAGGGCAATGGGAGCCCACCTATTTCTCGGAGGAAATAGTTCCTGACGGGAAAAAAGAGCGCTTTTGGCCGGATATGAACATGACTTTTAGGAAACCGGACGGAGTCTTCGTGTCCCTTTACGCCACATGCCTTTTCACCATAGAGACCAACGCCAGTGACAAGGTGGTCCAGGCATCCATCAAGAGTCTGGGCGCTGAGGTCTACAGCGGATCCCTGGACGGAAAAAACCGTTTTTACGGAGGAGCCAAATTAAGCGGTTCCAGGGTGCGGGAAAGGGATCTCCCCTTTGATCCTGGGCTGGGATCACACTGAGAAAGGGTTTTCTCCTAACCCGGATTATTCTACAAAGCCGGCAACTTTGGGGGCTCAAGCCCCCAAACCCCCGGTACATTTCGAAATATTCCCACTCAAAGCAGGACCCAATCTGAAACCCAAAGGCATGGTGCTCTTGAGTGTGGACATGTTTCTCCAAACATGTCATTAAGATAGCCCGCATTATCCACTCATGGTGAATAATGCGGGCTAAAGAATAAAGGGCTGTAGAGCCCCTTCTTTTTCAGCCCCGCTAGGCAGGATCCCTTAGGATCAAGGCTTGGGGATTGGAAACTGGGCCGATAAGAGCGATTGTTTAAGCTCCTTGACCTTTTTTCCTAGTGGAACCAGGCTTCGGGAGCCGCAACATTCCCTGTGAATCAGGTCCACCAGTGCGCTTCCCACCACCACCCCATCCGCAACACTGGAGACTTCCCTGGCATCCTGGGGGCCACAGACTCCAAAACCCACTGCCACCGGAAGAAAGCTCAAGGCCCTGACGCGCGCCACCAGCTTGCGCACCTCATCCAGCCGAGGCTTGGTGGTCCCCGTGACCGCGGTGGTGGATATGCAGTACACGAACCCTCCGGCCCCAGCCAGGATGCGCTCCATTCGATCCGAAGGGGTTGTGGGAGCCACCAAAGGGATGAAATCCACCCCGGCCTGGTCCGTATACTGCCTGAGTTCTGCCCATTCCTCCCATGGAAGATCAACAACCAGCAGGCCGTCCAGCTCCACTTCCCGCACCTGCCTGGCGAACTTCCTGGCCCCGTAGGCCAGGATAGGGTTGTAATAACTGAACAGGACCAGGGGGATTTCCACAGAGCCCCTCATCCTGGAGATCATCTCCAGGACTCCTCCCAGGGTCGTGCCCTTGGCCAGGGCCCTCTGGGAAGCGGCCTGTATGACCGGCCCGTCGGCTGTGGGGTCTGAAAAGGGAATACCTATCTCCACCAGATCTGCGCCGGCGGCCTGCAGCTCCAGGAGGATCCTGCCTGTCTCCTCCAGGCTCGGGTCTCCTGCGGTAATGTAGGCTATGAGGGCTTTACCCCCCCTTGCTCTCAACTCCCTGAAAGTGCTTTGGATCCTTCCCATGCCCGTCCTCCATACCACCGGAAATCCTGTCAAGGTCCTTGTCTCCCCTCCCGGAGAGATTCACCACCAGGGTTTTCCCCCTGCCCATTTGGGGGGCAACCCTCATGACCCATGCCAGGGCATGGGCGCTCTCCAGGGCAGGGATGATCCCCTCCAGCCTGCTCAGCATCTGGAAAGCCTCCACCGCCTCCCGGTCGTCCGCACACACATACTTGACCCGTCCGGTGCGATGGAGGTGACTGTGCTCGGGGCCCACTCCAGGGTAGTCCAGCCCAGGTGCTAGGGAGTGGGCATCCAGGACCTGGCCGTGTTTATCCTGCAGGAGATAGGTCTTGGCCCCATGCAGGACCCCTACGGAACCAGCACAGAGGCTGGCTGCATGTCTTTTGGACCAAGGCCCCTCCCCTCCTGCCTCCACCCCGTACATGGCCACCTTTGGGTGGCCCAGAAAAGGGTGGAATAGTCCCAGGGAGTTGCTCCCACCTCCCACACATGCCACCAGAGCATCCGGGAGCCGCCCCTCCCTGTGTAGGATCTGCTTTTTGGTTTCCCTTCCTATCACGCTTTGGAAATCCCTCACCATCATGGGATATGGATGGGGACCGGCTGTGCTCCCTATGACGTAGAAGGTGTCCCTCACCCTGGCCACCCATTCCCTCATGGCCTGGCTCATGGCCTCCTTGAGGGTGGCACTGCCGGAGCTGACCTGGATCACATCTGCCCCCAGAAGGCGCATTCTGGAAACATTGGGGGCCTGCCTTTCCATGTCGGCCTTGCCCATGACAACAGTGCACTCCAGCCCCAGAAGGGCAGAGGCAGTGGCAGTGGCAACCCCGTGTTGGCCGGCCCCTGTCTCTGCCAGAACCCTCCTCTTGCCCATCCACCTGGCCAGCAGGCACTGGCCGAGGGCGTTGGTGATCTTGTGGGAGCCTGTGTGATTGAGGTCCTCCCTTTTGAGATAAAGCCTGAGCCCGCCCAGCTCCTCTGAGAGTCTCCTTGCCAGGTAAAGAGGGGTTGGCCTTCCTGCGTAGTTGGCAAGCAGCTCCCTCAACTCCCCCTGAAATTCTTTGCACTTTCTGGCAGCCCTATAGGCTTCCTCCACCTCTACCAGGGCAGGCACAAGGGTCTCCGCCACGTATCTCCCCCCGAACATGCCGAAATGCCCCCTCTTATCCGGCATCCTCACCCTCATGTCACCATTCCCCTTTCTGAGCGGCTTGGCAGGGATCTCCTGTCAGAGACAGAGAAGACACCTCTGCCAGGACGGGGCGAGGCAAGACCCCTTGCCAACTCCAAGAAACGCCGTAACTTCCTGTGGTCCTTCTGGCCAGGGCTGCTCTCCACTGAACTGCTCACGTCCAGCGCATCCGGCAGGGCTCTCGCCACTGCCTGAGCCAGGTTCTCCTCCCTGAGTCCCCCTGCCAGGACAAGAGGATGCCTGGCTCCTATCACGGGGCCCATATCCCAGTTGGCCATCTGCCCTGTGCAGGAGTGTCTGGTCGGATCAAAGCCGTCCAAGAGGACCGCCCAAATCCCCCTGTACTGTTCGAGGACCGGCAGGTCCTCTGGCCCCCGAATCCTCAAGGCCTTGATGACCCTCATGTCCTCTAATTCCTGGCAGCAGCCAGGGCTTTCCTGCCCGTGGAGCTGCACCATGTGAAGCCCAAGGTATTGAGCCATGGCCCGCACGGTCTCTGGCTTCTCATCCACAAAGACCCCGACCAGGCTCACCCCAGGGGGCAGCATCTGGATTATCCCGAGAGCCCGTTGGGGGGCGATATACCTGGGACTCGGGGAATAAAAAACGAACCCCAGGGCATCCACGCCGCATTCCACGGCAGCCAGGGCATCCTCCAACAGGGTTATGCCGCAGACCTTGACCTCCATCACCCTGCCCCTTCACCCAAGGTAGTTGATTCCAGGGGTGATGGCATTTCTCTTCGCTTCAAGTCTTCGGCGCTTGATTTTCCAAAGGATTTGGCCTCCGGGGGATACTTGCCCCCTCCCTTGTCGCCCTCGCAAAAAGCCTCGGGCGCAAGGGTTTCCCCCAGGCCCAAATCCTGGAAAATCAAAGCGCCTGCGCCAAGCCGCTCCGAGACACGCCATCACCCTGCCCCTTCACCCGAGCCCCGAAGTTCCAGGAGTTTCTCCACCGGATCTTGGGCTTCCATGAGAGCACTTCCCACCAAGAAAGCCCTGACACCTGCCTGCATGAGCAACTCCAGCTCATGGCGGGAGCGGATCCCGCTCTCGCTCACCAGCCTGACCGAGGGGGGAACCAGAGGGGCCAGCTCCAGAGTCCTTCTGATGTCTGTTCTGAGGCTTCGGAGATCCCTGTTGTTGATCCCTATGATAGTGGCACCAGCATCCAGGGCTCGCTCCAACTCCTGTGCGTCATGCACCTCTACCAGAGGCTGGAGGCCCAGGTGGAAAGCCAGCTCAATCATCCGGGCCAATCTGGCCCCTTGCAGGAAACCCGCTATGAGAAGAAGCGCATCCGCTCCAAGGAGCCGGGTCTCATAGATCTCATAAGGGTCCAGGATGAAATCCTTTCTGAGCAGGGGGAGGGTGACAAGCTCCCTGGCCTGAGGGATGAACTCAGGGTGGCCGCCAAAAAAACGTTCCTCGGTCAGCACGGAAATGGCAGCAGCCCCTCCCCTCTGGTACATGGAGGCGATTTCCCGGGGATCACCTCCACGCCAGATCCAGCCGCGGGATGGGGATCTCCTCTTGATCTCAGCTATGATGGCCAAGGGCCGATGCCCGAGGGCGGCATGGAAATCCCTGGTAGGGGGAAGCCCACCCAGTCTGTTCTCCAGCTTGGCCAGTGGAAGGCGCTCTCGGCTGCGGGCCACCTGCCTGGTCTTCTCCTTGAGGATTTCCTGGATCACCATGCCCGGCCCCTTCTCACCCATTGGTTTTCTCCACCAAGGCCTGGAGTTTGGCCAGGGCCGCTCCCGTGTCTATGGAGTTTTCTGCCATGCGCATCGCCTCTGCCAGGTTCCCGGCCAGACCCCCAGCCCAGATGCCTAGTGCCGCGTTTAGCTCCACCACCTTGCGGGGAGCCCCTTTGTGGCCTTCCAGGATCTGCCTCACCAACCGGGCATTGGTGGGCGGGTCCCCGCCGCGAAGCTCCTCCAAGGGGTAAAAACGGCCAATGAGCCGGCGCGGGTCCAGGTTGTAGGTGCGAATGAGTCCGTCACGAAGCTCACAGATGCGGGTCTCTGAGCTGATGCTCGCCTCGTCAAGGCCTTCCAGACCGTGGACCACCAGGGCTCTCTTGGTGCCCAGCTCGCGAAGAACAGCCGCGAAGATCTCAGTTAGTTTGGGGTCGTATACGCCCAAGAGCTGACAGGTGGCCCCGGCCGGGTTCGTGAGAGGGCCCAGCAGGTTGAAAATGGTCCTGATCCCCATGTCCCTTCTGGGACCTGCAGCTTGACCCATGGCTGGATGGAGCATGGGAGCGAACAGAAACCCGATCCCTATCTCCTGGAGGCACTCCTCCACCACCTCGGGCCCCACATCCACCTTCACACCCAGGGCCTCGAGCACGTCCGCGCTCCCGCACCCGCTGGATGCGGCTCTGTTGCCATGCTTTGCCACGGTAAGCCCCGCTCCTGCCAGCACCAAGGCAGCGGCAGTGGAGATGTTGAAGGTGTTGGCCCCGTCTCCTCCTGTGCCGCAGGTGTCCACCACAAGGGGGGAGCGGGCGTCCACCCTTATGGCCCTCAGCCTCATTGCCCTGGCAGCCCCGCAAAGCTCGGCCACGGTCTCTCCCTTCATCCGAAGCGCAGTGGCCAGGGAGGCTATCTGGGCGGCTGTGGCCTGGCCATCCATGATTTCCTCCATCACCACCACCATCTGTTCCTGGGTCAGGTCCTCACCAGCCACTACCCTGGCTATGGCTTCCCTTATCATGAGCGAGCCTCCTGGAGTGCCAGTTTTAGGAAATTCCCGAGAATTCTCTTGCCGCTTGGGGTCAGGATGGACTCCGGGTGGAACTGAACCCCTTCGGTGACGGCTTCCCGGTGGCGGATGCCCATGATCTGTCCATCCTGGCTCTGGGCGCTCACCTCCAGACAGGAGGGAAGCGATTCTCTCTCCAGGACCAAGGAGTGGTACCGGCCCGCCTCAAATGGATTGGGAAGCCCCGAAAAAATAGAGCGGCCGTCATGGAGTATTTGGGAGGTCTTCCCGTGCATCACCTGGGGAGCCCTCACCACTCTGGCCCCGAAGGCCTGTCCTATGGCCTGGTGGCCCAGGCAGACCCCCAGGATGGGGATAAGCCCGTTGTACCTCTGGATCACAGCGAGGCTCATGCCTGCCCGCTCTGGTCTGGAAGGGCCGGGAGACAGGACTATGGCCCGGGGGGATAGCTCTCCCACCTGATCCAATGAAAGGGCATCGTTGCGAAACACCTTGAGCTCTGCACCGAGCTGGCCCAGGGCCTGGACCAGATTGTAGGTGAAGGAGTCGTAGTTGTCGATCACGAGGAGCATGGGTTCCCTCCTGCTTCAGCCATCAGGTGCTCTGAGGTCTGAGTGGTTTGGCCCTTTCCCGAAGCCTCAAACACCTCCAGTCCGGATGCGGCCATGCGCACCGCCTCCCACATCCCCCTGGCCTTGTTACAGGTCTCCTCGTATTCCTTGGCAGGATCAGAGTCGGCCACTATCCCCGCCCCTGCCTGGACATATATCTGGCTCCCATGGAGCAAGAGGGTGCGGATGGTGATACAGAGGTCCATGTTCCCGGTGTAACTCAAATAGCCAACCGCCCCCCCATAGGGCCCCCTGCGGGTGGGCTCCATCTCCTCTATGATCTCCATGGCCCGCACCTTGGGCGCGCCCGTGAGGGTGCCTGCTGGGAAGGTGGCCCTGAGCACATCCAGTGCATCTTTGCCCTCAGCCAGCTCAGCTTGAATATGGGAGACCAGGTGCATCACGTGGGAATACCTTTCCACGGCCGTGAACTCCCTCAGCTGAACAGTTCCTGTACGGGCCACACGCCCCAGGTCGTTCCTGCCCAGATCCACCAGCATCACGTGCTCTGCCCTCTCTTTGGGGTCCCCCAGGAGCTCATGGGCCAGAGCCCGGTCTTCCTGTTGGGTGCCCCCTCTTTTTCGGGTCCCGGCTATGGGCCTAAGATCCAGAGTCCCTCCTTCCAGACGCACCAGCAGCTCGGGAGAGGATCCCACCATGGTCACCTCCCCGCTTTTGAGAAAGAACAAATAGGGAGAAGGGTTGATGAAACGCAGTGCCCTATACAGGGCCACGGGGTCTACCTGAGCTTCCATCTGGAAGCGTTGGGATAGGACCACCTGGATGGCTTCCCCTGCCAGAATCTGCTCTTTGGCTTTCCCAACCGCCTCCAGGAAGGCCTCCTTCCCCATGTTGGAACTGGGCTCAGCAAGGGGGGGGCCATTTGCCATCACAGGGCTAGGAAGTGGCTCCTCCGAGGGCTCCCGAAGTCTTCTCAGGATGCTTTGGATCCTCTGGAGAGCATCCGAGTAGATCTCCTGCAAAGAGCTCCGGCCCTCCTCGACTTGGGCAGTCACAACCACACGGATGGTGTGGCGCACGTTGTCGAAGATGAGAAGCGAATCCGTGAGCATCATGCTGGCATCCGGGAGCTCCAGGCAAGGCTTTGGCGTGAACGGAACCCTTTCCATGAACCTGACCATCTCATAACCCAGGTAGCCCACAGCGCCTCCCCAGAACCTTGGCAAACCTCCCACCTGGGCCCCTTTTCGCTTCTCCAGGAGCCCTCGAAGGATTCCCAGAGGATCCCCCCCATGGGGAATCCTGACGCTCCTTCCCCCCTGCTTTATGCGCACCTCATCTCCCCATACCTCCCATACCTGCAGCGGGTCGAAACCCAGGAAACTGTAGCGGCCCCACCTCTCTCCCCCCTCCACACTTTCCAAGAGAAAAACGTGGGAACTCCCTGAAAATCTCATGAGGGCCCGCACAGGGGTCTGGGTGTCGGCCAGGACTTGGGTATGAACGGGGATGAGCCTTGCACTCTTGGCGAGTCTTCTGAAACTCTGGAAATCGGGCTGCACCATGCCTGTCTCCTCCATTTCCTTTAGAAAAAAAGCCGTGGGAAGATCCCACGGCCTGAAGAGAAAGAGTCCAGAAACATCAAGGCCGCGGGAGCCATCCGGGGCTCTCCGCGGCCCTTCTCTGCCCAAAAGCACTGGCAAGCCTAAAGGCGGCGGACGAGCCCCTTTTTCCAGCCCTGCCAGCGCCAGTTTTGATCCAAGAAAACGGGCTTCATTTTCAGTGCCTCCTCCAACAGATAAAATGTACTTAATTTGATCCAGTCTTGTCAAGCACTTTTTTTGCCCCTCCCTGGTCGGGCTTCTAAAAGAGGGGATTCCCGGGGGAATACTTTTGGGTTTCTTGTTGTTACCTCAAGTGTCCAAAGGCTTGGGCTCCTCTAAGCCCGAATTACTGATAATGAGTTGATGAAACTGGTCACGGGGGGTGACGGCATTTCTCTCCGCTTCAAGTCTTCGGCGCTTGATTTTCCAAAGGATTTGGCCTCCGGGGAATACTTGCCCCCTCCCTCGGTCGGCCTCAGCTTCGCTTCGGCCGAGAGGGCTTCCCCCAAGTCCAAATCCTGGAAAATCAAAGCGCCTCCGCCAAGCCGCTCCGAGAAACGCCGTCACCCTGTGATCATTTACGAGTTGATTATGCAGGCTGTCTTGAGGAGATGTTAGGACAAAAACGGTCCACGCTCGGAAACACCCGGGGGTCTTTCTTAGATCTGGCCCTGGTTTGAGTCGGAATATGCCAAGGTGTGAGCAGGGTTTGAGCCCCCAAAGTGGCAGGCTTTGGGGAGTAACAGGGGTTAGGAAACACCCCTTGACCCTCTCAGGCTTTTTGGCATAGAGTCATTTTGTCTCGACACAACGCAAAATGTCCTTCCCTTCCAGTGCCTCTAAACATAAGGAGGCCTCCATGAATCGGTTTGCCTTACTCTTGGCTGGAGCGGCTGTGTGGGGAGCTTGCCAATCCTGGCTTTGGGAAGGGGGCACCTCATGGGCCCAATCTACAGAGCCGGTGCTGGCTCTTGAGACAGGCCACCATACCGGCCGGATAACCAGAATTGCATTAGATTCCCTTGACCGGCTGCTTGTGACTGCAGGCACTGATAAGACAGCCAGGGTGTGGGACATCTCCTCGGGTAGAGAACCACTTCTTCTGCGAACTCTTCGCCCGCCCATAGCTGCGGGTCATGAGGGAAAGCTTTATGCCCTGGCCATTTCTGCGGACGGGAAAACCGTGGCCTGCGCAGGACAGACGGGCAAGAGCTGGGAGGGGGAGTCCTTCGTTTACCTGTTCGATACTTCTACCGGGGAGCTTGTATCACGCACCGAGGGGCAGCCCTCCAGCATACATCACCTGGCCTATTCTCCAGACGGGAAGTGGCTGGCGGCAATGCTTTACAAGGGAGGCATCAGGCTTTTCCGTGCAGGGGAAGAAGAAGCAACCGGCTTGGACGAGCAATACGGCGCAGCAGCCCTGGGGGCAGACTTCCATAGAGGGGGTAAGTTTCTGGCCACCACGTGCCTGGACGGTTTGGTTAGGCTCTACGATCTCTCGGATATGGACAAGGCCCGGGAAAAGCACTTGAGGCTGGCACCTGTGAGCACTTTCAGGCCCCAGGGAGGCAGCCTTCCTTTGGGCATAGCCTTCTCCCCTGATGGAACCAAGCTGGCCGTGGGCTTCAGAAGGGATCCCAGGGTGGAGGTCCTGGATCTCAAGGGGACTGTCTTGTCCCACGCCTTTTACCCGGACATCTCCGGAGTACCCAGAAATCGAGGATTGGAACTGGTGGCATGGTCCTGGGACGGAACTCGCCTTTACGCCACTGGAGCGTTCATGGCCAAGGGGGTCTGGAAGATCAGAAGATGGGACAAGGCAGGCAGAGGCTCTTACGAAGACATACCTGCTGCAAAGGCCCCTATATCACACATGCTTCCCATGAAATCCGGTGGGATCGCCTTCTCCACTTTGGAGCCTGCCTCTTTCGGCATCCTGGAGTCAGGAGACAAGATCAGATTTCTGAAAGAGGCCCCCACCCCCAACCACAGGTCCAATGCAGAGAAACTCTTGATCTCGGATGACGGGTGGACCGTGGGGTTTTGCTTGGAGAGCATGGGAAGGGAACCCGCCGTCTTCTCGGTAAGCGAAAGAAGCCTCTTTGATCCTACTGGGGACATCTTTAGGAACATAAGGACTTCCCTTAGCCTTGCGCCCCCCTCCACAGAGGGGATGGAGGTGAAGGACTGGCAGAACTCCCCCTCTCCCAGATTGGGTGAAAAACCGCTCCCAGTCCCTGGAGGCGGGCTTTCTAGATCCCTGGCCGTGCTCCCGGATCGCTCAGGGTTCGTTCTGGGGTCCGACTGGGCCGTATCCCTATTTGACAAACAGGGCCGGATGGTCTGGACTGTTCCCACCCAGGCAGCCTTTGCGGTGAACACAAACGGTAAATTGATTGTGGGTGCCATGGGCGACGGGACAATCCGCTGGTTCAGAGCCTCCGACGGCAAGGAGCTTTTGGCCCTGTTCCCCCATAAGGACCGCAAGAGATGGATTCTCTGGACCCCTTCGGGTTACTACCACGCATCCCCGGGCGGAGAGGACCTCATAGGTTGGCATGTGAATCGCAGCCGGGACAGGGAAGGGGATTTTTTCCCTGCTTCTCGTTTCAGGTCTGTTTACGCCCGGCCGGACGTTGTTGACAGGCTGGTGGTTTCCTTGGATGAAAAAGAAGCTTTGCTGGCAGCCAACAGGGACTCTGACAGAAAGCTCACGGAGCAGGTCTCCATAGAGGAAAAACTCCCACCCGTTGTGCGCATACTCTCTCCTGTGGAGAACACGGGCGTTTCCACTTCCTCGGTTACTGTCCGCTATTCTGTCAGGAGCCGGGATCCCCTGACCGGTCTTAGGGCCCTAATAGACGGTAGGCCTGTCTTGAAGCTGGAAGACCCCTCGAAGCTTGGGGAAAAGGGGGAGCTCTCCCTATCCATCCCGCCCAGGGACTGTGAGATCTCCCTTGTGGCGGAAAACCGCCATGCAGCAAGCGAGCCTGCCACTTTGAGACTCAAATGGCGGGGAGCTGCAGATAAGGAGGAGTTCCGCATAAGACCAAAGCTTTACGTGCTGGCCGTGGGTGTGGCCAATTACCAGGACCAGGGGTTGCGCCTGGGCCTCTCGGCAAAGGACGCCCTGGATTTCGGGGAGGTCTGGAAAAGCCAGCAAGGCTCCCTCTATGAAGGGGTTCAGGCCAGGATCCTCACGGATGCCCAGGCCACCAAAGGGAACATACTGGACGGTCTGGAATGGCTCCAAAGACAGGTCACCCAGAAGGACGTGGCCATTCTCTTTCTTGCGGGCCACGGCATCAATGATCCCAACGGCATGTTCTACTTCCTCCCTGTGGATGCGGATCTGGAAAAACTTAAACGCACAGGCATTTCCCAGGCAGACATAACCTCCACGGTGGCGGCCATAGCCGGGAAGGTCTTGGTCTTCATCGATGCCTGTCATTCAGGCAACATAATGGGCAAGCTGAAAAGGAGGGCGGCACTGGATGTGGGCACAGTGGTCAACGAGCTGGCCAGCGCCGAAAACGGGGCAATAGTCTTCTCTTCTGCCACAGGGAGGCAGTATTCACTGGAGAACCCGCAGTGGGGGAACGGGGCCTTTACCCGGGCCCTGGTGGAGGGCATAGGAGGGAAAGCGGACTTCAGGGGAACCGGGAGGATCACAGTGAACATGCTGGACCTTTACGTTTCCGAGAGGGTCAAGGAGCTCACCGAAGGCCAACAGACCCCGACCACGGTCAAACCGCCCAATGTGCCAGATTTCCCAGTGGCAGTGAAGAGGTGAGAGGCATGAACCGCCCACACTGGAATGCACATTTGGGGAAACCCCGGTAGCCCGCATTATTCACGATTAGTGGATAATGCGGGCTATCTTAATGACAAAGTTGGAAAAACCGCTCCATACTCAAAAGCAGCCTGCTTTTCGGTTTCAGACTTTATCTTGCTTTGAGTCGGAATATGCCGAAGTGTACAGGGGGTTTGGGGGCTTGAGCCCCCAAAGTTACGGGCTTTGGAGAGTAATCCGGGTCAGCAGGTTTTTGAGCCCCTCCGGATCCCGGGCTCCCACAAGAGGACTAAGTGCCGCCAAGACCCTTGAGTAATCCTCCAAGATCTCTGTGGAATAGGGGTTTAGGGCCACTATGCTGCAGTAAAGATCAGGGTTTTCATGAAACACTTTTCGTACCATGGCCATTTTTTTTCTGAAAACCGGGGTGCCCAACCGGGAGAGTTCCTCATGGTCAATGCCCCGGCTTTTCATCACCAGACCCATGCTCATGGTGTTCAGATGGGTCAGAACCTGCACCACGGCCATGGCCCTGTCATGCTCCTGAGGGTCCATCTCCACCAGTCTGGCCCCCTGGCTCTGGAGCAGGCCCCTGACCCAAGAGAACCACTTGGTTCCCCTTCCCCTGCAAACCACCACCCCTTTGCCCTTCAGGGAGCGAACCCTTGGCCCGAAAAGAGGGTGGAGCCCCACCACCTCCGAGGAGCTGCATGAGAGCATCTCCTTGAGGGGCTCTGCCTTCAGGGAGCTCAGGTCCATGAGCCCTGCCTCCGGCCCAACCAGAGGCCCCACCCTCTGGATGACCTCCTGGGTCACGCCCAGCGGCACGCTCACGAATATGACCTGGCAGCCAGGGATGAGCCTCTCCATCTGGGAGGCAGAGGCCTTCCCCCAGGCGTGCACCCTGTGGCCCTCCCCGGCAAGGAGCCTTGCCATCCAAAGCCCCATGCCCCGCGTTCCACCCACTATGCCTACCTGGAGGCCTTTCATGGGCTGAGAGCCCTCTGTCTGAGAAGATGGTCCGCCAGGACCAAGCACACCATGGCCTCGCACACAGGAAGAATGCGCGGGATAACGCACACATCGTGTCTGCCTCCGAGGGTCAATGTCACGGGATTCCCCTCCTTGTCCACACTCCTCTGCTCCCTTCGGATGGAGGGAACCGGCTTGCATGCCGCCCTGATCACTATCTCTTCCCCGCTTGTGATACCAGCCAGGATCCCTCCGGCATGGTTGCTCAAGAACCCTCCAGGAGCCATTGGATCGTTGCACTGGGAGCCCCTCATGCGGGCGGACTGGAAGCCCGCCCCTATCTCCACCCCCTTGACCGAGCCGATGCTCATGAGAGCCTTGGCCAGATCCGCATCCATCTTATCGAACACGGGCTCCCCGAGCCCCGCCTCACAGCCCTGCACCCTTACCTCCACTATGCCCCCGAGGGTGTCCCCCTCTGCCATGGCCCGCTCCAGAAGCTTTAGCATTTCGAGTGCAGCCTCAGGATCCGGGCACCTCAGGGGGTTGCGCTCCAGTTCCTCCCAGATCTCCCCCCTGGCAAGAACCCCCCCCAACTCCCGCGTGAGGGCCAGGACCTGGATCCCAGCCCTTCCTATCACCTTTCGGGCCACGGCCCCGGCCGCCACCCTGGCCACGGTCTCTCGGGCAGAGGCCCTTCCTCCGCCTCTATGCTCCCTGATGCCATACTTGCGAAAGTAGGTGTAATCCCCGTGACCTGGCCGAAAAACGCCTCTAAGGGCTTCGTAGTCCGAGCCTCGGGGATCGGCGTTTCTCACCAGGAGCGATATGGGGGTTCCCAGGGTCCTCCCCTCCATGAGCCCCGAGAGGATCTCCACCCGGTCCGATTCCCTTCTAGGAGTGCTCCACGGAAGCTCAGAGGGCTTTCGGCGATCCAACTCCCTCTGGATCTCCTCCTCGCTCAGCTCCACTCCCGGCGGACAGCCCTCTATGACTGCACCCGTTGCAGGTCCGTGAGACTCTCCCCAGGTCGTGACCCGAAAAACCACTCCCATTGTGTTGCCCGCCATCTTTAAGTCCCCCTGGCAGAGGCGGTCTCTGCCACGGCCCGCCCCAGGAGCTCCAGGAGCTCCCTCACCAGCTTCTCCACAGGCCGATGGTCCGTGTAAACCCGAACGTGAGCCACCTCCCTGTAGAGCGGCTCTCTCTCACGCAGGAGGCTTCGCACCTCCTCCTCAGGCCCCAAGGAAGTAAGAGCCGGCCTTCGAAGGGGGCTTTCTGGATCTTGGGCCATCCTTTCCAAGATGGTCTGAGCACTGGCCACAAGCCACACGTTCAACCCTTGTCGGCGAAGGGCCAGCCGGTTGACGGGATCCAGGACCACTCCTCCCCCCAAGGCAATTACCGCAGGCTCCATCTCCAGAAGCTCCCTCAGTACCTCTCGCTCCATGGCACGAAAAGATTCCCACCCCTCATGTGTCACCATATCCTGAATGCTCTTTCCTACCCGCGATTCAAGGACACGGTCCGTGTCCCGGAAAGGCACGCCGAGCTCCAGGGCAAGGGCCCTTCCCAAAGAGCTCTTCCCGCTGCACCTGTAGCCCATGAGCCTGATCTTCATGATCTGATGAGCCTCCCAAGATCCTCCCAGAAACCCGGGTATGACTTGGCCACGCACCCGGGGTCTTGGATCCTGACCCCTCCCACCCTGAGCCCCAGGAGCGCAAAGCTCATGGCGATCCTATGGTCCCCATGAGGATCTATTTGGCCCCCGTGGGGCTTTCCCCCGTGAATGACCAGCCCATCTTGGAGCTGCTCCACCTGTACCCCAAGCTTCTGGAGCTCCCGGGCCAGCACGGCAAGCCTGTCGCTCTCCTTGAACCTCAGGTGGGCCACCCTCGCAATTCTTGTCCGACCAGGACGAACCGCCGCCACCACTGCAACTGTCGGGACCAGATCAGGAGCGTCTCCAAGATCCACCACCAGGTCACCTTGGGCCAGGGGTCTGCCTTCCACCTGGATCCAGGACTCCCCAAGGCTGACCCTGGAGCCCATCTCCTCAAGCACCTGGCAGATCCTTATGTCAGCCTGGAGCGTGCCCGCCCCCACCCCTTCAATTCGCACCCGCCCACCGCAGAGCACGGCCGCAGCCAGAAAGTAGGAGCCGCTCGAGAGGTCTCCCTCTATCTCCAGGGAGCAACCCGTGTAAGTCGCAACTCCTGGCACGCGAAACCTGCTGGGGGACTCCTCCATCACACTTACCCCGAAGGCCCTCATGGTCTGGATGGTCATCCCCAGGTAGGGTCTGGAAACCACCTTCCCCTCCAGCTCCAGCACCAGACCCCCTCGCATCAAGGCCCCACATATGAGCAGCGAGGAGCCGTACTGGCTGCTCTCGGAGGCGGGAAGCCTGACAAGCCCTCCTACAAGGCCGCCTGTGGCATGCACGAGAATAGGCGCACAGTCGTTCCCATTCTCGCTCAGCACCTGTGCCCCCAGCTGCCCCAGGCTCCCAAGCAAGGGGCCCATGGGTCGCTCGCACAATCTCGGCAGCCCCGTGAGCTTGTATACCCCTTGGCCCAGGCAGACCGCCGAGGTGAGAAACCTCAAGGAAGTCCCGTTGTTGCCAAGGAAGAGTTCTCTGCCAGGGTTCCGGAGCTTTCCACCTGTTCCCTGAACCCTAAGGGCATGCCCTTCTTGCCGGATGTGAGCTCCCAGCTCCCTCAGAGCGCGGATCAGGTGCATTGTGTCCTCGCAAAGCAGGGCACCCCTAAGCTGGCTCTCTCCCTGGGCCAGGGCCGCAATAAGCAGGGCCCTCTGGGTTAGGCTCTTGGAACCCGGGACCCGCACCACTGCCTCTACGGCCCCGCAAGGTTCAATCTCCATGGCCTTGTTCCAAGTGTCCAAGCACCACCTGCCTCATGACCTCCAAAGGAGGCTCCATGTGGGTCCAGAGACGGATCTGATCGGCCCCCTGCTGCACGAACATCTCAACCCCTGTTATGGTGACGGCCCCCTCTTCCTGGGCCTCCCGCAGCAACTTGGTGCGGACAGGGTTGTACACCATGTCCATTACCAATTTGAATTTTCCGAGCATTTCTCGAGAAACAGGGCTCTCATCCTCCCTGGGGCTCATGCCCACAGGGGTCGTGTTGATCAGGACCTGGGCCTGAACCTCTCCAAGCCTCTCCAGAGGATGGCACAGGCACCCAAGCTCTAGGGCCACCTTTCTGGCCCTCTGTGGGTCCCTGTTAAGGATTATGGCCCGGCCCCCTGAGCTCATGATCCCATAAGCAGCCGCTCTGGCCGCGCCTCCTCCACCCAGTATGGCGAAGGATTCCCCCCGAATCTCCACGTGGCTGGAAAGAGCGTTTAGAAACCCTGCCCAGTCCGTATTGTGCCCGGTTAGCCTTCCGCCGCTGTTGAGAATTGTGTTGACGGCCCCTATCTTTAGGGCCACTTCATCCACCTCGTCCAGCAGGGGAATAACCTGTTCCTTGAAGGGAATGGTGATGCTCCCCCCGCGCAAGCCCAGGCCCCGCAGCCCTGCTATTGCAGAGGGCAGATCCACCACCTGGAAGGCCACATACTCGGCCTCCAACCCCATGGCCCTGAAGGCTGCCCGATGCATGGCCGGTGAGAGGCTGTGGGCCACGGGGTTTCCAAGAAGCCCGAATACTTGCGGGGGTTCCTGCCACCTGCTCCTAGCCTTCTTGTCCAAGGCCTCCTCCCAGAATTCGCAAGGCCTCTCCAAGCTCCTCTAGTGTCACCTGGCCCGGTGCCACTTCTTTCTCTGGGGACAAGCAACCGTAGGTGAATGGGGCCCCCAGAAGCGTAGCCATGACCCTGCTTGGTTTCCCAAGCTCCCCCATACAGAAAGATATGATGGGTATGCCGTGGGTCTTTCCCCAGCACACGAGCTGGAGCGCTGTCAAGTTGTGCTCGGGTCTCAAGGCGGTTGTAACGATCTTGGCTATATCCGCTCCTGCGCTCACACACCTCTTGGCAACAGCCCTGAGGGTTCGGCCCGGGGGGGTGCTCTCCCAGTTGTGCCATGAGAGGATAAGTCGGGTGGCACACCCCTTGCCTTTGAGAAGCTCCCGCAAGCTCACAAGGAGCCGGCCCTCTGTGCTCAATTCCACATCCACGAAATCCGCTCCCAACTTGACAGCCTCCCCAAGAAGCCCGATTCTCTCTTGCTCGCTACCTCTGAAGCCCCCACCCTCTCGTCCGCTTCGGGCCGTGACCACAACCGGCCCCTTCCTTCGAGCAAGCAGAAGCTTCAGGTCCCACTCCTCCATCAGATCCAGCCTGAGCTCCACCAGGTCGGCCAGGCCAAAGGCAAGCTCCATCTCGCAGAGTGCCTCCCTTGTGTCACGCGCCCTTATGGAAGCGCATATCATTGCGGCTCCAATCCCTTGGGGTAAGACCCAAGGACTCGAAGCAATGTCACCTCTGGCTGCATCCTCTCCAAGGCGGCAGATACTGGGACATCGGCCTGGTGTCCCTGGATGTCGGCGAAAAAGAGATACTCCCACGCTCGATCCCTCATGGGGTAGGACTCTATGCGCAGAAGATTCAACCCCTGCCGGGCCAGTGGTGAAAGGGCCATGCACAAAGCCCCTGGAACATGCCTGGTTGCAAAGAGGATGGAGGTCTTGTCATTGCCCGTGGGACAGCTCTGGCCCCTTCCCAGGATCAGAAAACGCGTCATATTGGCTGAAGAGCCCTGGATGGCCTCGGCCAAGACTTGGAGGCCATGAAGCTCAGCGCTCAGGCGACTCGCAACGGCAGCTCCATCCGGATCCCCTGCCGCCCGCGCAGCCCCCTGGGAAGTGCTCGATACTTCCACCAGCTCCCTTCCAGGGAGATGCTCCCTCAGCCAGCTTTGGCACTGGGCCAGGCCCTGTGGGTGAGAGTATACGCGATGGATTCTGTCCAGAGAGGATGCCTTGGAAAGAAGGCAATGAACTATGGGCACCAAGACCTCCCCCCTGACGCTCAACGTGGTTGAGACCAACCCGTCCAGGGTGGCCTTGACCGAACCCTCGGCCGAGTTCTCTATGGGCACCACAGCCCATTGCGCCTGGCCCCTCTCGGCTGCTCTAATTACCTCCGGGATCGTGGCCAGGGGCAGGAATTCGGCTGATCGGCCGAAACCGCACAGCGCTGCCCAATGGCTGAAAGAGCCTGGGGGCCCCAGGAAACTTACCCGCACTCGTTCCTGGATGGCCCTGCAGCAGGAGAGGATCTCCCTGAAGATCTCCTCGAGGGCCTGGACGGGCAGGGGGCCATGGTTGAAATCCCCCAGCCGCCTCAGAACTCGAGCCTCCTGGGCAGGGTCGTACACCTGGCTGCCCAAAGATCGCTTGAGCTCTCCTATGGAGAGGGCCAGACGCGCCCGCTGGTTAAGCAGATCAACTATGGCCTCGTCCACCTCTCGCATCTGTAGCCTAAGCATTTCCAAAGACGGCCCTGTCATGTCTTGAGCTCCTCCAGGACCTGCCTCACGCAATCCCCCGGCACCCAGTCCTGGATGAAAGGCAACCCCGGCCTCTTTAGTAAAACCAGGGGGACTCCCTTGCCCTCTCTCTTCTTGTCTCTCTCCATGCACTCCAGGACTCCCGAGCTCGGGATTCGCTGTGGGATCCGCGTGGGCAGGCCCAAGCGCCCCAGAAGACCCTCCAGGCGGGAGACCTCCTCGCCTGGGAGGCCTGCCAGCCTGGCAGAGAGCCTGGCGGCAGCCACCATCCCCAGAGCCACCCCTTCCCCATGGGAGAGGCTGTAACCCGAGGCCGCCTCCAGGGCGTGGCCCACAGTGTGGCCGAAATTCAGGATCCGGCGAACCCCACGGTCCCTCTCGTCCATCTCCACGAAGCGTTTCTTGATAAGGCAGCAGCGTTCCACCAGAGCCTCCATCCAGGCGGGGTCAGGGCTCCCGTGGGGGTTCAATCCGGAGTCCAGCTCGGCCAGGAGCTCCGGCTCCTCGATAAGCCCGTACTTGACCACCTCTGAGAGACCTTCTTTGATCTGGGCCTCTGGGAGCGTCTCCAGGAAGGCCAGGTCCACGAAAACAGCCCTGGGTTGATAGAAGGTGCCTAAGAGGTTCTTGCCCTCCTCAAGATCCACCCCTGTCTTCCCGCCGATAGAGCTGTCCACCTGAGCCAGAATGGTCGTTGGCACCTGAATGTAGGCAATTCCCCTCATGTAGATTGAGGCCAAGAACCCAGTGAGGTCTCCCACGACCCCTCCGCCTAGGGCCACAAGACAAGAGCCTCGGTCGACACCTAGCCGCACGAGCCTCTTGGCGAGATCCAGACACGTTGGAACGTCCTTGGAGCTCTCCCCCGGGGGTATCTCCAGGAGGTCCACCACCAGGCCTGCCCTGCGCATGGCCCCGAGAACCCCAGGCCCATGGATAGCTGCCACCTGCTGGTCGCTCACCACCACGTACCTGCAGGCCCAACGAGACCGGAGGATCACGAGGGCCATGCGATCCAGTATGTCCCTCCCTACATGTATCTGGTGGGAGCTCTCCCCAGTGGATCCCAGCTTGACATCAATGCTTTTCATGGAAGTTCCCACCTGCTTCTCTCCAGGGTCCTGACCTGGTCCATGAGGCGGTAGAAGTTCTCGGGTTTGAGGGATTGGCCCCCATCGCACAGGGCCTCCTCTGGACGCGGGTGGACCTCCACCAGGAGCCCGTCCGCCCCAACGGCCACGGCTGCCCTGGCCAGGGGCAAGACGTATTTCCAGTTGCCGGCCGCATGACTTGGATCCACTATCACGGGCAGGTGAGTGAGTTCTCTGAGCACAGGCACAGCGCTCAGATCCAGGGTGGAGCGGGTGGCGGTCTCGAAGGTGCGGATACCCCGCTCGCACAGGATCACCTGATCGTTCCCGGCCGAGAGGATATACTCCGCGGACATGAGGAGCTCCTCAACCGTGAGCATCATGCCCCGTTTTAGGAGCACCGGTTTGGAGCTCCGCCCCACTCTCTTGAGCAGGGGAAAGTTCTGCACGTTTCGGGCCCCAATCTGGAGGATATCGGCATACTCCTCCACCATGGGCACCTCCTCGGTGTTCATCACTTCCGTAACCACAGGGAGGCCCACACCGTCTGCTGCCCTGCGCAGGAGCCTCAAGCCCTCCTCCCCCAACCCCTGGAAGCTGTAGGGTGAGGTCCTGGGCTTGAAGGCCCCACCCCTGAGCACCTGGGCGCCGGCCTTCTTCACCAGGTAAGCGGCCTCCATAAGCTGCTCCTCGCTCTCCACCGAGCAAGGCCCGGCCATGACCACCAGGCCTCCCCCACCGATCCCCAGGCTGCCCACCCGGATCACGCTCCTATAGTCCCGCGCCTCCAGGCTGGCCAGAGGATAGGGCTTGGCTCGACCCACTATCCTCTCTACCCCACCGAATCGCTCCCTGGCAGTCTCCCCCAGGGGGCCCATGGCAGGGTCGTCCCCCAGCACCCCGATGATGGTGCGACCCTCATTGGTGGCCACGCGGGCACGGTACCCAACCGACTCCACCCAGTTGGCAATTTGCTGGACCTGGGTCCCCGTAGCCTGCCTTGACATGACGATGAGCATGGCAGCCTCCTGTCCTGGGGGGACAAACGAGATGGGCCATGGGGTCTTTGCCCGTCCCCCATGGCCCTCTAAAAAGAAAGAGCCATGGGGGACCTGATCCGGCCCACCCATGGCTCTGATCGAATCGCGTTGTCCCTACCCTAGCGTTTCAACCTCCGAGCCGACGGGCAGACCAGGGCCCAAACCAGTAATAAAAGTAAAAGCCCCGGTAATATCTTCTGCCGACCATCGGCTCCCTCCTCAATTGTCTCGAGATTAAAACACCTCGGCCCGGCCCTGTCAAGCCCTTTCTGCAACCCACAAGGAGCGGCTCCCCTGGATCGGTCCGATCCAGGGGACACCTCCTACACCTAGGAGAGACACATGACTAACTCAAGTACCGGACATATCACTTACCACAAAAACCAGGACATCTTGACGTACTAATGACACTTATCTTGACATGCCCTTGAGGTTTAGGTATATGAGGACGGGCTAGTTATTACGACCGGGTTGCAGGTAAACGGAAGCTAAAAAAAAGAATACAAGCATGCCAAAAGAAGAGTTAAAAGGCATATCCTCCAAGGAGTGTCTGACAATGGGCATCAAATCGAAACCGATTTTGGGTGTTTGTGCCGCCCTGGTCCTCTCAGGTTGCGGAGGTGCAGGCTACCATGCATCCAGCGTTCAACAGGGCCTTGAGGGAGAAAAACTTACCGTTGGAACTGTACAACGGGAGATCCGGAAAGGAATGTCAGGCGCAGAAGTCGCCCAGGTTCTTGGGTCTCCTAACATAGTGTCTACGGATGAAAAGGGAAGAGAGGTTTGGATTTACGATAAAATAGCAACAGACAGAGTCTACTCGACGAGTTCGGGGGGGGTATCCGCCTTGGTCCTAGGGGGTGCCTTAGCTGGTGTAGGTGTTGCAGGAGGAGGTGTTGGTGCTGGCTATAGCAGCAGCGCAGGGGCAGTGTCAACAACTCAGAGAACCCTTACGGTCATAATAAAATTTGACGAGGAAAAAAGGGTGAGAGATTTTGCTTATCATTCCTCCAGATTCTAGGAGGAACACCCATGCATGACTCTAGGCTTCTCCCTTTGGGTTTGGCATTGACTTTGGTGCTTGTTGTTGCTGGTTGTACTTCAATACCAGCGGATGCGCTCAAGTTGAGCCCTGAGTCGCTACGAGACAGACAATTGCAGACCAGGGTCTTCGATACCGAGGAAGAAGCCAAGATCCTGGCTGCGTGCTCCGCCCTCCTGCAGGACCTGGGTTTCTCAATCGATGAAAGCGAAACAAGACTTGGAGTCTTGACGGGCTCGAAAGACAGGAGCGCCCTTAATGCTGGCCAGGTGGCGGCCTCCGTGATAATCGCAGTCCTTACTGGCGTAGTAACGCCGGTGGACAAGAACCAGAAGATGAGAGTATCGATTGTGTGTAGACCCGTGGGAGAGGAAAAGAAAAGAACGGCGGTGAGGGTGACGTTCCAAAGGATAGTCTGGAACACTTATGGTCAAGTAACTACTCAGGAGCGGATTGGTGATCCAGCTATCTATCAGGAATTTTTCGACAAATTATCTAAGGCTCTTTTTCTGGAGGCTCATGAAATATGACGACTAGGGACATCCTTACTTCCTCGCTTATCGCCGTTTGTGTCTGTGTGGTGGGGTGTGCCACCACCCAAGAACGGCTTCTAGAATCGGACAAGAGCCAGGTCGCGCTCAGGTCGATTCAGACAAGAGCCTTTGACACAGCCGATAAAGAAAAGACGCTCAGGACCATTATGGCAACCCTTCAAGACCTGGGTTTTGTGGTGGACAAGGCAGATGCGACCCTGGGTTCGGTGACGGCAACCAAGCTGGACAAATATGCCCTTCGTATGACTGTGACCGTCCGACCACGCGGACAGAGCCAACTACTGGTAAGAGCGAACGCCCAGTATCAGTTGGAACCTGTGGTGGATCCACAGCCCTATCAGGATTTCTTCGCCGCCCTTGAAAAGGCCATGTTCCTTGCTGCTCACGAAGTCGATTGATTCCGAATCGCACAGCTCATTTCGGAACGAGCCGCGTCGTAAGCTCTTTGCCAGGACTGGCCGGCCGCTGACAACTCGGCCGAATCCTTGCACCCCATCCCGCCAGTCTCATCACCCAGAAAGGCAGTCTGTCACCAGTAGTTTAGGGCTACTCAGTAGGCTGATAGACTTCCCGCCCTGAGTGCTGGCAATGAACGCGCGGCACAACTGCGCCCTTATCTCTGGTCGAACTTTGAAAACTTTGGTGTAGGCTATCCACTCCCTCCACCTCGACTTTAACAGCTGGGACTGTAACTATTTGGAATCATATGATTGAATGTGACCATTCGTGACTACATGTCATGCAACTCCGGAAATTATCAGTCTCTGGCTAAAACTTTAATTATTTCAAATAGGTCATTTTCTGGTCGTCACTACAGGGGCTGTGCGCCAAGCTCTTTGTGCTGGGGGGTCCCTACCCCCAGGGCTTTGAAAAGGCTGAGCTGCTCGGGGCCGGGTGTCAAAAGACCCTGATGCGTCTTCCTTGGGTCTTACCTTCCACAGGCCTCTGAAGGGAGAGCCTCTGGAGCACCCGCTGAGGGGACCTTGACCCAATTCCGCTCATACCATTTTTGGGTAACTCCAAGGCCGACCATCCAGACCAGCCACACGAGACGAACGAAATAGACCGAACAGACGCAACTTACCCAATTCAGGTCATACCACTTTTGGGTAAATTTACCCATTTTTGGTCATACCGTTTTTGGGTAAAATGTGGTCTCATGGCTTCTGCTCTCTATCTTTGCGCCATCAAGACCCTCCAGACGATATGGACGGAACAGATCAGACAGCCGTGGGTAAGGGGTTTGTCCCCTCTCGGAGGTTGGGTTTTGGGTTTGTTTTGGCCTGTCGGATTTTCGGCCGGGGATGAACCCCGCCCATACGACCCACTGCACAGACCAAGCAGACCCAATAGACCAAACAAACGGTCTTTACCCAATTCAGGTCATACCACTTTTGGGTAAATTTACCCATTTTTGGTCATACCGTTTTTGGGTAAAATGGCGCCTCGTGGCTGATCTTCTTTAGCTTTGCGCCATCAAGACCCTCCAAACAATTTGCAGGACAGACCAACAGACCAGATAGACGAAATCCACTAAAAATCCGGAGATTATTAGTCCTTAGCTAACAGTTGAAGGATTTCAACAAAGTTGTTTCTTAAGTCGTCACTACAGGGGCTTTGCGCCCAGATCTTTGTGCTGCGGGGTCGACAAGCCCAGGGCCCCAAACAGGCTGAGCTGCTCCACCGCGCGCCTCAAGGGACCAAGGTGGGCCTGCACTCCATGGGTCCGAACAGAAGTTAAGGAGTTATAGTCCAGTTCACAAAGGGGCGGGAGTCACTCCTGGGATGGAGGGCTCATCAAGACTATCCTTGATTCAACGCCCACAGTGCCGTAACCGTCTTGTGCTCTTAGCTCCACTCTATAGAGGAAAGGCTTGGGTCTCCTGGATGAGCCCGAGAGCCGTTTTCTCAGCTGTAAGTCCAAAATCGGCTCCCTGAGATTCAAAGTCGTCTCCCCGCACTGCCCGTAAATGGGATCCCCATTAAGCTGGACGTCAAACCCGCCCAATTTCTTCTTGGGCGAAGATTCCCCGCATACGCGAGCCTGTAGGCTCGTGACGGGTAACGTTGAAGGCCGAAAACGGCACCTGGTACGCACTTGCTCCATCTGCCCCATCTCTTCCGGGAGCACATAAATCACATCTGGATCTATTAATAGGCTGACCAGGGGGGCTTTTGGCTGGACCTTTACTTCTATGGTGTGAGAGCTCAAGGTTCCCAGACTGTCTGAAGCAATAAGCGTGAAGGTGTGAATTCCCATTCCCAATTCCAAATTGCTGACGATTCGCTGGTTGGAAAGGAATTTCTCCTTGCCTTCCACTTGGTAATCCTTGATCCAAATAAATAACAACTCATCATTGTCATAATCCACAGTCCCTGACCCGTTGAGCTCAATCAAAGCTGTTCCATCCATTGTCTCCGCCTCAACCACCATGCTGCTACCTGCCCATGCTATTGGGGCTCGGTTGATCCAGTGTCCCTGTGCGCGAATCTCCAGTTGTCCCTTGCGGTCCGGAATGCCAAAAAGCCTTGCAGGGAGGCCAAGATCAAGCTGAAAGGCCGGATTTCCAATTTCGCCAGGGCCTGCAATGAAGTTTACCTGGGCCGTCAGGATTTCTTCCTCCAGATCAATGTATTGACCGTAGGACTCTCCATTAGCCTTCCATGACAAGAACAATCCCCTTGCTCCCCCAGCCAGTTGCCATATGGCCGGCCGCTTGGTACTCAAGCCAGTTTGCGCAACCGGAGCCAAAATGATTGGCTCCGAGGCGGTAAGGGCCATCTCGGTCACCTCTACCACCTGGTTCCCCAGCAAAGCCGAGAAACTATTGAACCTTGCATATAGGCCGTTGATGAGGACCACTTCTCTCTCCTCACCCTCTTGGCTGATTCTCTTTTGAATGCTCAACTCCAGGAGCCCCTCTGCCACCCCTGTTGTAGCCGTGAACACGCGTCCTCTCACCCTGGCACGAAGGGAAGTTGTGTTCCGTGCTTCCCCAGTAGAAGGATTCATGCCCACCACAAACCCAGCCAGATTATTCTTGAAACGCTCTTTCATCTCAGGCAGATTCTGCAAACTGACCCCACGCGTTCCTGCCTGAAAGGGTTCAGGAAGTTCCGAGACCGAAACACTGATAACCTCGGCCTGAGACGCATAGCTTCCGAACTGGGACTCGATAAAAGCATCAACAAGGTGAGCCACTGCCCTCTCGGCATCTGCCAGATTCACCTCGCCGTCTCCGTCAAAATCGTGGACCGGCAGTGAAGGTGCGCTCCACTTAACCGTGACCCGCGCCTCCGCATCGCCTTCGCCTTCTCCTATTTGGATAGGACGCATAACCAGCGCCTCGCACTGGAACACACGGGCTCTCACCCCCTCTTCCCTTGGGAAAACCAGTGAAACAGTTCTTCGATCGAATTCACAGGAACACTCAAGCAGCAACAAGCACGCCAATGCCAGAAAGAGGCGGCCATTTCTTGAAAGGACTTTTATCTTCCCTGCCACTTGCTCCCTCCCTGAAAGGCTCTTACAGGCCCTTGGTCATGAGAACGAATGCACTGGCGCTTCCCACCGCACCGCCTGTGTCCTGGACACGTACGTCTATTTGGTACTTGAAGGTGTTGTTGGGGCCATCATATCTCTGTCTTAACTTTAGCTGTACAGGGACCACAGGGGATGCGCTCAAATTGACCGAACCACATTTCTGCTGGTGGAACTGAATCCCGTTGACCTCAGCGTCATAGTCTTGGGTCGGATCGTTATCGTAGCTCGACCTTGGTGCTAGATCTCCGCAAATTTGAATAGAAGCTTGGGCCAAATTGTTGCAGTATTTTGTGAGAAGAAGCGTGGTATCGAAACTTATCATCTTTCCGAACTGTGTCTTGGATACCTTCACATTCGCTGGCTTTACCTGAAGATTTACGCCTGGAGGCTTCGCTTCCACGGTCACGATCTTTTCATCACGGCCCATGGCATATTGACTGTCCCAGACAAAAAGGGTGAGCTGGTGTGTCCCGACAGGGAGGGTGACAGTACCGCTTTTCTGAATTGAGAGTAAATCCTCTTTCCCTTGCACATTGTAATCTTTGACCCACATGAACTCCAGGGGGCTCACCTGGCCATCGAAGTCTTGGCTCCCGCTTGCATTCAGACTCACTTGCGCCACGCCGTCCCCAATGCACGTCTCCAGACTGTTCGGGCCTGCATCGGCAATTGGGGCCCGGTTTGCCCACGTTCCAGCCAATGACACCAGAATCTCACCCTCCCCTTTTAACTGCATGTCTTTGGGTCGAAAGCTCATCTTGGCCTCAAAAGGAGCAGGGGCCTGGGAGTTGGGGCTTGCCGTATAGTTAAGCTTGAAATGGAAAGGCAGTGATACACCAAGGTAACTTCGCACAGGTCCAAGATGTTCCACCTCCATTGAAAGGAAAAGAGGAGAGGCCTGAACCTGATAAAATTCCCAGTTGGTGGATCCTGATATGATGCCGCCCTGCGTCCCAGCTATAATCATTTCGAAAGGGCGATAAGATATCAAGGCCACATTTGAGACTCGGAGCTTCCTCCCATCAACGAAGGCATCAAAATCATTTCCCCGGAGTCTCATCCCCGTTACGACCAAACGCTCCTCAGGAGTATTTGAATCCACTGAGGTGTAAAGGCGCTTATAATCTAAAATAATCCTCCCATCGACTACCTTAGTACTGCCCAGGACCCGGCGATTTTGTTTCCCCACGTTCAAGTTCATGTCTATGAGAATCTCATTTTGGGCGCTCGCAGAACCTGGAATCACGACTTCAGAGCCGAAAACCCCTCCCCAAACCGGAGGGTTGTTGATATTGCTTTGTGTGACACTGTAAGCCAATGGAGCAGGGAGTTGGGGCCCATAAAAAAAAACGTTTCTCGCCGCAACCCTTGCCGAACTGTGGTTGCTTCTTATCTCCTCGTTAATGAACCGGTTCGATAGCGCATCGGCAGCGAGCTCGGCGTCCTCAGAGGTTATGCCAAGGTCCTGGTTGAGGTCTTGCACGCCACAGGACTCGCAAGCCCATCTGATCGCCATTGGCGGCGGGTTTGAGACATAATGGCTGCTGACATCCCTTTCTATAACGGCCCATGCGGAGAAGCTTGGCCCGGAGGGTTCGACCAGAGGGGGGTTCAGCCCCGAGGTGTCGAAAATACATCCTTTCAAAAAAGTGGCAGCCACACAAAAAGCCACAGCCGCTAATGCATTCAACCTTAATTTCATGTCCATTACCCCTTGGCTCTAGGCCCTTACGCAGGAAGACCGATAGCCCATTAACCTATTGGAATGGGGTACCTTTTATCACACGAACTAGTAGCGCTGTATCGGGGATTTCCCTATTTTACAGTAAGAAATTTCCTTATAAACGATCTGGAGGTCTTTGGAAGATCTGGTTGGCCTTGGTTACAGGATGATGGAATACTGGGGGCAAGCGGGTCTTACCAACAAGGAGGTGAGCAGCTATGTTACAAGGAAAGCCTCCATTTCAGCAAAAAGAGGAGAGGCGGGAATTTGGGATGACAGGCTTGGGGGTGTGCGGCTCCGTTGACATAGCCCACCCTCTCTGGTAAGAGACCTGGATCGGATTTCGAGCAGGGAGGTGGGACAAGGTGCTGAGTCAGGTTGCCATGGGCCAGAAGGCCGCCCAGCTGGTCATACGCGATGCCGTGCTCTTTAACCCTTTCACCAGAGAGTTTCTCCCACATCATGCCATTTGGGTTGCAGGGGGGAAAGTGGCCTATTCAGGGCCCGACATGGAGCCTCCAGTGGATGCCACCACCCAGGTCATCCATGCCGACGGGATGGTGCTTCTGCCAGGGCTTGTAGAGTCCCACACGCACATAGTAAACCGCTGCGGGGTAGAGGAGTTTGTGCGCTACAGCCTACCCGGAGGGGTGACCACCGCGGTTACAGAGACCATAGAGATGGCCGGGGTGCTGGGCATGGAGGGGATAACCGCATTGGTGGAAGCACTCAAGGGTCAACCCTTAAGGTTCTTCTACACGGTGCCGGCCATCTGCGGCCTCACCCAGGAGGAGGAGATGAGGGCCCCTAAGCCCGAGGAGATGATCCCCTTCTTGGATGATCCCGCATGCGTGGGCCTGGGGGAAATCTACTGGGGGAACCTGCTCCTGGAGAACTCACAGGGAAGGCGGGTAAGAAGGCTTTTGGAGCTGACCTTGAAGAGGGGCAAAAGGGTTGAAGGGCATACGGCCGGGGCAGGCGGCTTGAAACTTCAGGCTTACACCTCTTTCGGGATCTCCTCTTGTCACGAACCCATCTCCACCGGGGAGGCACTGGAAAGGCTGCGCCTGGGCTACTGGGTGATGATTCGGGAGGGGGGCATAAGAAAGGAGCTGGAAGGGATGAAGGATCTCTTCAGCTCGGAGTTGGATCTGAGGCGCCTGGTGCTTTGCACCGACAGCGTGGATCCTGAGGGTTTTCTGAGCGAGGGCTCCTTGGACGGCTCGGTGAGGAGAGCCCTGGGAATGGGTGTAGAGCCAGGACTTCTCTACCAAATGGTGACCCTGAACCCAGCCGAGCATTTCGGGCTGGAAGCCCAGGTGGGATCTTTGGCTCCCGGGAGGTGGGCGGACTGGGTGCTCATCCCTTCCCCAACTGAATACAAACCCCTTTCCGTGGGAGTGGCTGGGAATCCTGTTTACCAGGAAGGCAGGCTACTGGCCGAGCCTTGCCGGGTGGATTTCCCGGAGGCCTTTTATCACACCGTGACCCCCCCATTGGGCCTTCCCGAGTTCCCTGTACTGAGGAGCAGGGTGCGGGCAATGGAGCTGATCACTCGATTGGTGACCCGGGAGTTGATCCTAGACCTCCCGGCACCGGGGGCTTGGGATGATCTCAACTGGGTTGCGGCCGTGGATCGCTTGGGCAAAGGAGCCGCCTTCTTAGGACTTCTGAAGGGCTTCGGGCTCAAGAAGGGGGCCTGCGGCTCCACCATGTGCTGGGACACAGGAGATCTTATCTTGGTGGGATGCAACAAAAGATCCATGGAGACAGCCCTGGGCCGCCTAAGGGAACTGGGAGGCGGCGCGGTGTATGCCATAGACCGAGAGGTGGTGGCAGAATACCCTGCCCCCATCTGCGGCATCATATCCCAGGAGCCCATGCACCTGCTTGGAGACCGGGTCAGAAAACTGGAAGAAGCCATGGCCCAGCAGGGTGTTCCCTGGGAGAAAAGCCTCCTTACCATAGACACCCTGAGCACAGCAGCCATCCCTCACCTGCGGATAACACACAGGGGGTATGTGCGTCTAAAAGACCGGGCCTTGCTGGGCTTGGAGCCCTGAGCCTGAAGCCTTTACGGATAAATCCCAAGGAGATCCAATCAATGGGACATGAGAGACACTTCCTTGATGGTTTTTTCAATCCCCAAAGCGTGGCCGTGGTGGGAGCCTCCAGGAATCCGACCCGCATCGGTCACCACCTGCTGGCCAATCTACTTCGCCTGGGCTTCAAGGGCCGCATCTACCCCATCCACCCAGAGCCGGGGGAGATGTTGGGACTCAGGACCTATCCAAATATCCAAGCCCTACCTGAGGTGGTGGACCTGGCGGTGATCGGGGTCTCCCACGAGCTGACCCCCGCACTCTTGGAAGAATGCGCCCGCAAAGGGGTTAAGCGGGCCGTCTTGGTGGCAGGCGGTTTTTCAGAGACAGGCGAAAAAGGCAGAAACACCCAGACAGCCATGAAGAATCTGCTTTCCAGATTCGGGATGAGGGCCGTAGGTCCCAATGCCCTTAGTCCTATAAACTCCAGAAACGGCCTTGCAGTGAGTTTTCACCCCATAGAGAGGATACAGCCGGGGGGCCTCTGCCTCATCTTCCAGTCAGGCCTTTACGAGCCTAGGCTGGAGTTTCTCCTGGGACCTTTCGGCATGAGGCTTCACAAGCTCTTGGATCTTGGCAACAAGATGGACGTCCACGAAGTGGAGGCCCTTTCCTACATGGCCGGGGATCCCCACACACGCGTCATAGGGATCCATCTGGAAAGTGCAGAAGGGGGTGCAAGGGAGTTCTTTGAAGCCCTAAAGGAAGCTGCCAAGAGGCTCCCGGTGGTGGTGCTCAAAAGCGGCCGCACAGTGGCGGGTGTGAAGGCCGCAGCCTCCCACACCGGGGTTATGGCCGGGGGGAATGACGCTCTTTTTGATGCAGCCATAAGGCAGGCGGGGGCCCTCAGGGCTCAAGGAATAGAAGAGTTCTTCGAGATATGCAAAGGGCTGGAGAGGTTAAGTGGTTTCTGTATGAAAGGTCCAAGGGTGGCCTTGGCCACGCTGCCAGGGGGAGAAGGTGTGATAGTCACTGATCTGTGCGAGATGATGGGGCTTTCCTCTGCTCGCATATCGGCCTCCGGCCTGGAGAAACTGAGGCCTGTTTTCCCCGGATGGGAGGTGGGAGGTAACCCCTTCGATCTGGGGGTCTGCGTACAATTTCACCCCCCGAGCAAGGTTTACGAGACCTACCTGGAAGCCATGTTGAGTGATCCGCAGGTAGACGCAGTGGCTGTCATGCTTCCTAGGTGGGCTGCCAGGCTCCCTGAGGAGTTCTTAAAGCCCTTCCAGCAGGTAACCAGTGGGCAAAAACCTGTGGTGGTCTGGGTGCCTGGAATGCACGGCGGAGAGCAGCCTCCCCTCAAGTGGCTGGAAGACAGGGGCATCCCTGTGTTCCCCTCCCCGGAGAAGGCCATTAAGGCCTTGGCAGCCTTGTATTCTTGGTGCAAGGCTGCAGGCATAGGCCAAAGAGGGGAAAGCGGATTGTAAGGCTTCCCTTTTCGGGCCTGCGGAAGCGCTTCCATCAGCACAAACTCAAAACAGCTTCAACAAAAAACGCTATTAGCTCGCGTTATTCACGATCAGTGGATAATGAGGGCTATCTCAATGACGTGCTTGGACAAACCGGTCCGCACTCAAAAACAGCCTGATTCTCGATTTCGCCTTTGATCCTGGTTTGAGTGGGAATATGCCAAAGCGTGACCCGGGGCTTGGGGGTTTGAGCCCCCAAGTTACAGGCTTTGGAGAATGGTCCGGGTTAGGGCTTGTTTCCTCAGGGGGCCTCAAACCCCTCACAGGGAGGCCCCTGTGGGGTAAAATGGGGCTCAGGCTCAATCAACGTGCGGGTTTGGAATTCAGGAAAAAAGCGCCTTACTGCGGGAGCACCTCCATGGGGGGTCGCAGGCCTGAGTACTACAGGTTGAAAAAGTGGACAATGTGGGCCGTCTTGAGAATATGTTAGGAGGTAGTCGGTCACGGGGGTGGTGGCTTGCGATATAAGGGCTCCAAAGGGGTTGGCTCTGTGTCCAAGGTGAAGCACAAATCCGGGAAGTTCCTCCGGGCTGTGATGTGCTTGATGGGTCTTGGAGCCCTTTTGGGGCTGCTTGTTTTTTTCTTCAGAATATGGAGCTGGGAGCCTGCCGAGCTTTCCCGGGGGCTTCTCCTGGAAACCGCCAGAACCCTCGGGTGCCGATTGGAAGTCCAAGAAACAAAGGTTAGAAAATTCCCCTTCCCCAGGGTGCTTTGGGGAAAAACCTCTCTATTTTGGGGGGAAAACACCCATGCCCAGGTTGAGAGTCTGGGAGCAGGTCCGGATCTTCTCTCCATGGCCATGGGAAGGCTTCGCGTTTCTTACCTGGAGTTGACCGGACTGGAGGCATCCCATGATTCTTGGAGGAAATTGCTGGAGGGGCTTTGGGAATCAATGGAAAGGAATCTCCAAGTCCCTTTTTTTGATTTGCGCTTGAGCAATGGGAAAATCAAAACCAGGCTTGCCGGGAAAGAACAGGTGCTGCTCTCAAATCTCGGGGGTAGGTTGAACCGGAGGCTCTCAGGGGTTGAGGTGAGGCTTGGCTTTGATCTGGAGGGCCAGGGCAAAGGCCTGCTCCTAAGAGGTGTGGTTCTGCAATTCTCCGCCTCAGGAGATCTTGGATCGGCCCTTAAGGGAAAAGTCTGGGTTCAGGAGCCTTTTTTTGACTTAACCGCAGAGATTAAAGGCCTGTCCCTTGAGGGCTTTGATGAGCTTCTTCTTACAAGCCCCCCTTTGGATCTGGCCTCGAGCAGAAGCCTGCTTCAGGTGTTTCAGAAGGCCTTACCGATTCCCCCAGAGCTTTGGGAACCGCTTGAGGCGGGAATAGTTCTGGATCTGGAAGTCAAAATCCCTGGCAAGAGCCCGGATCTCTCCCGGGGGAGCCGTCAGGCACAGCTCAGAGGCCGGCTCAAAGAGGGCAAGCTCCTTCTGCCCGCTCCCTGGGGGGTTCTTGAAGACCTGGAGGCTGCATTTGAGATTTCCGGGGACACATTGGAGCTTTTTTCCCTAAGGGCCAAGGCAGTTGCGGGAAGCCTCAAAGGCGGCTCTTTGAGGTTGGGGCTCAGAAGCCCGGAGCGCACCCTCTTTGCACAAGCCTGGTTTGAGGCGGATCTGAGACAGCTTCACCGTATCCTCGGGGAATGGGTTACAGAGGAACCCTTGGGGATGCAGATCCGAGCTCTTTACAAGGTAGGGGGCAGAGCCCGGGGGAAGCTGGTGCTTCAAGGCCCTGGGGCCTCCCCCAGAGTTTGGCTGGAAGTGCAAGAGCTTGATTTTACTGCACGCCACAAGGAATTCCCCTATGCAATCGCAATGGGGGGCGGTAGTCTTTTTGCAAGGCCTGGGGAATTGGCTTTTGAAGGCCTGAGAGGCACGCTTGGGAGCTCCAGCTTCTCTGACCTTAGCGGAAGCCTGGATCTCTCAGCAGAGCCCTGGTTGGACCTTCGGGTGGGGCCCTGTGTGCTGGAGCTGGAAGAGATCTGGGCAATTCTCCAGGAGAGCAAGGCGGCTTGGGGGCTCCCTGAGAACCTGAACTCATTGGAAGGGCGTTTCAAGATCAGGGAGGCCGAGATCAACGGCCCGCTCCTGGAACCAAGAACCTGGAAGGGACGGATCTTGGCAAGTCTGGAGGGCCGGCTGGCCCAGGACCTTCTAGGCGTACAGGTGGAAATAAAGGACGCGGAGTTGGAGCTCAGCCAGGAGAGCCTCTCCTTGAGAAAAGCCGCCTTGGATGTGGAAGGAGAAAGGCTCTATCTGGAGGGGGATCTGCCCCACTGGCTGAATGAGGAGAAAAGGGGGGAACTGCTCGTCTGGGGGCACATAGGCCCGGAAATCTGGGGAATCTTGAGGAAACCTTTGACCGATCTTACGGGGATGAACTGGAGGGGACTTCCCAAGGCAGAGCTTCTCCCTTCCAAATTCAACTGGAGCCCCGAGGGGGTGTCTATTGGGGCAGAGCTGGCATGGCCAGACAAAATGCGTGTCTCGGCCAACCTGCTTATAGGGCAGGGTGGTTTGAAAGTTCGGAAACTTTGGGTCCAGGATCCTGAAACAAAATTTGTTTTCTCCTTGGATGAAGCTCCAGGTACATGGGAGCTGGCCTTGAAGGGTTATATCTCAGGGAGCACCCTGGATTTCTTTACAGAGGAAAATCCCCTGGGCAGGGGCTGGGTGAGGGGGGAGGCCGAGATAAGAAAGGATCCCGCAGGCAGCTTTGTGTTCGACGGGGAGATCATGGCCGAGGCGATCCCTTTGGCCCGTTTCCTTGGGGGTGGGCCTTGGGCTCTGACTCAAGGCAGGCTTTTGGGAAAGGGCAGTGGGATTTCTCTGGAGGGTGTCCGGCTTACTTGGATGGACAAAGAGATCCTCCTAAGAGGGGAAGGCTCTTTTTGGAAAGGCGTACCTCAAGTGCGGGCTAGTTTGGAAACCATGGCCCTGGGATGGGAGGAGCTTGGGGAGATGACCCAGGAGCTTACAACTGGTGTGGGGAGGAATCTTGTGGGCAGCTTGGGGCTTAGGCTGGGGCAGCTTAGGGTGGGAGAGACCTCTTTCAGACCTTTCCATGCAGATCTGCAGCTGGATCCTTCGGGTTCGGGACTGGATCTCAAATATGCTCTTCTGTGTGGTGTGACCCTTTCAGGAAGGGTTCAGAAAACTGAGCCCCTTACTTGGACTCTTCACCCTGTGGCCAGGGCTATTCACCTAAAGGACTTTTTGACCTGTTTGGGAGTGAGTTCTATTGGGTTGACGGGCAAAGCGGATCTGGATGGGGAAATACGGGGGGAAGGGTTTGAACCTCATTCCATGGAAAGAGCCAGCGGGTCCATTGAAATGCTGCTCCATCAGGGGGAAATCCAGGCAGGCACGCTCTGGTTTCGAATCCTGGAGGTCTTAAAAGGTTTACCGAAATTTCGAGACTGGACTGAGAAGGCCGGGCCTGGAGGACTTGGTTGGGAGAAAGGCCGCACAAACTTGGAGCTGAATGAAGGGAACCTCAGGATAAAGGAGCTTTGGCTGGATGGAAGCCTAATGCAATTGCTGGCCCAAGGGGATCTGGACCTATTATCAGGTGGCTTGCAAATGGCGATACTGATTGAGCCCAAAGGGATCAAGTCCGGGGGCTCCAAAGCATCAAAGCCGGGAAGACCTCTTGCGGCTTTGGCTTTGGAGGGCTCTTTCCAGGAGCCCCGGGTGCACATGCTCCAGACAGGGGAAATCCCCAAGGAGTTTCTGAAAAGGCTGGTGAGGCCCCAAGCTCCCAAGAGCAAGACCAGCTCCACTAAGAAAACCAGGGGGACTCCAGCCAAATGAGGCAGATGGAGCTATGTTTCCTTTTTTGAAGCCTTGGACACAGGGTCCTATCCGGTTTCCAGTTGGTTTCAAGATGCCAGAAGAAGATACTTAGGAGACAAACAATGGGAAATAAGAGCCCACAGGCGAGAGGGCTAGGGGGATTAGGCAATGCCCTGCTCTTGGCGTTTTGCTTTTGCGCTTTGAGTCTTCCAACCCTCCGGGCCCAGCCTTTACAACAAGCCCCCAAGGAGGCTTCCCAGAGCCTCCAGGAGCCCAGGCCTCAGTCTTTTCCAGGGGTGGCCGAAATAGTCCCCAGGGCAGAGGAAATGGCCAGAAAGGCTCAGGAAACAAGGGAGCAGCTGGAGGCAAAGCTAAGAACCGGGGAGTTCGAAAAAGCCATAACCGAGGCTGAAGCTAGGCTCAAAGACTTGGCTGCAAGGCTCAGGGAAATGGGCGATCCCATCCAGTGGGATTTCCAGAAGCTTCAGGATGCCCGAACACCCTTGGAGAGCGAACGAAGGGCCTTGGACGCACAACTGGGCTCCATCTCCACGCGGCTTCAGGAGCTGGAGGTTCTTCGCCGCGAGTGGGAGGAGCAGCTCTTTTTTTGGAAGGAATGGAAAAAGAGCCTCGCTGCCGGCAAGGAGGAGTTACCTGCAGAGGTGTTCTCCAAAGCCGAGCAGACTGCCAAGGGGGTTGTCCAGGAAATCTCAAAAGGAGCCTCCACCCTTTTGGCTCTCCAGGAACGGATAAGCCGCATCAAGGAGGAAAACAGAAGCCTCGCAGCTCCCATCGAGGCCACCTTCAATCGAATGCGGGGTGAGACTTTTAGGAGGACAGAACCTTCCTTTTTCACCAGGGGTTTTCTGGAGCACCTGAGAAGTTCCCCCTGGCCGGGGCTCCAGGCCGGGCTGAGGGGGGCATTGCTGGGCATAGGGGAATCCATTAAGAGGGAGGAAGGGGTGATTCTGCTTCAAATAGCCCTTCTCCTGGTGCTGGGGGCTCTTGGAAGCTGGCAAAAAGCAAGGGGGAAAACAAGAGGCTCCCCTGAGTTGCTTTGGGGCCGCCCGTGGGTGTTGGCCATATTTCTGGTGGGAATCTTTTCTTCCATGTTTTTGCGGGATACAACCGGCCCTCTCAGGGTCCTCTCCAGGTGCGCTTTTTTGTTTTCGGTGGTAATCCTCTGGGCTGCACAGGACAAGGCAAGAGCTGCCAGGGGGCTTCTTTTGGCTCTGGCCGTAGCTGTGAGCTGCCTGGATGTTCTAAAAACCATCGGCCTGCCCACTGGCTGGTACAGGCTCTGCCTGGCTCTTATCTCATTGCTGGGAGTTTTTTGGGTCGCATCGGGGAGGTATAAAGAGCAGGCCTTATCCAAAACACTGCGCTTGGGAGCCGCTCTCCTTGCGGTGGTCTTTCTGGGCCAGACGGCAGGATACGCTAACCTGTCCGACAGGCTCTTTTTCGCATTTTCCTGGAGCGTGATACTGATTCTTACGGGCTCTTTGCTTGTCAGAATGGCCTGCACAGGGGTGGCCCGAGCCATGGCTCTTCCCCAGGTGAGAGGCCACCAACTGGTGGAAAGGCTTGGGAGCCCTTTGCAAAGCCGGATTTGCAGGTTGATAGCAGGCCTGATCTGGGTTGTGATCCTGGTGAGGTTGTTCCCGGTCTGGGGGATCTACCCCTCTGCCGCAGAGACCTGGAACTCCCTCTGGAGCCTGGAGGTGGGTGTTGGGGAGATCCGGATCAGCCTCGGACTTCTGTTTCTGGCCTTGGCGGCTCTTTATGCATCCCTGGGGCTTTCCTGGCTTCTCAACGGTTTGCTGGAGGCACGGTTCTTCACGAGCCTGGAGGTGGATCCCGGCGCCCTCCATTCTGTGGGCAGGTTGATCCATTACTTCCTGGTCTTGGTGGGTTTGCTGGTGGCTTTGAACCTGGTGGGAATAAGGTTGGAGAGTTTCCTGGTGCTGGGGGGAGCCCTGGGGGTTGGAATAGGTTTCGGCCTCCAGCATGTTGCCAACAACTTCATAAGCGGCCTTATTTTGCTTTTTGAGCGCCCTGTGAAGGTGGGAGACACCGTTGTGGTGGACAAGGAGTGGGGTAGGGTGAAGCGTATAGGACTTCGCTCCACTATCATAGAGACCTTCGACCGATCGGAACTCATAGTGCCCAACTCCCATCTGGTCTCTAATACGGTCACCAACTGGACCCTGAGCAATCCCATGGCCAGGGTCAGGCTGCAAGTGGGAGTGGCCTACGGCACTGAGCTTGGCTTGGCTTTGAAGCTTTTGCGCGAGGCGGCTGAAAACAATCCCAGGGTGTTGAGGGACCCACCCCCGGCCGTTTACTTCAGTAGGTTCGGGGACAGCTCAGTGGAGCTGGAGCTGCATGCCTGGGTGGCTGACGTGAAAGAGAGGCTCTTGGCCCAAAGCGAGATAGGCCTTGAGATCCAAAGACTCTTTGGTGAGGCAGGGGTTGAGATCCCCTTTCCCCAAAGGGATCTGCATATCCGCTCCTGCCCCCAAGGATTGCAGAAACCAGTGGATTGACCTTTGCCAAAGTGAAGCCCAATTACAATTTGAATTTCATGGTGAAGTTTTTTTGCTTGGCACGAGGAGTTCTCTGTGCCAAGATAATGATGGATCAGGGATGGCCTTTTTCTGGAACAAAAATCGAAAGGAGGTGCGGGAGATGAAAAGATGGGTTTGGTTTGGTGTTGCGGCACTCTTTCTGGTTGCGGGCTGCGCACCATCTCACATGGGGGTTCCTGACAGGGCCATGATAGTGCCTGCGGAATTTGCTCAGACCGAGGCGGCCATAGCTGCGGCCGAAAAATCCCCCGGTGCCAAGCATTGCCCCGACAAGCTGGCCAAGGCAAAGGAGCTGGCCAAAAAGGGAGTGGAGACTTACTGGGCTTGCAGGACCGCAGAGGCCATGAAGCTTCTAGCCGATGCCCGTGCCCTTGCCAAGGAGGCCGAAGGTTGCCAGCCTCCACCGCCTCCACCTGCCCCCAAACCGGCTCCCACTCCGCCTCCGCCTCCGCCCAAGAAAGAGCCTGTGAGCTTCCACTCTGTTTACTTTGACTTCGACAAAGCCACCTTGAAGCCTGAGGCCAAGGCCGAGCTGGACCGCGCGGCCAAGATCCTGCTGGAGAACAAGGATCTGACCCTCGAGCTCCAGGGGCACACCGACGCCATTGGAACGGATGCTTACAATAAGGCCTTGGGAGAGAGACGGGCAAAGGCAGTTTTTGATTACCTGAAGGCCAAGGGCGTGGCAGCAAACCGACTCAAGGTTGTAAGCTACGGGGAGGCCAAACCGGCGGCCCCCAACAACACGGAACAGGGACGCGCCAAGAACCGAAGGGTGGATCTTACAATTCTGAAGTAGCTCTCTCCAATGCAAGGCCATCCCGGGGCGGCTCTAAGCCGCCCTTTTTTTTGGGGCGTGCTCCCTGCTGATTCTTGTTGACAGCCGGCAGGGAATTATGTATTCATGTAAAGAAGCTCTGATTGATGGCAGGGAAAACAGGATGTTCTCTATGAGTAAGAACATGACACAGAGCCGGATATACTGCTTTTATTTTATTTTTAGGAAGGGGTCTGCCCTTCGCTCCGGGTGAGAGTTGATCCGGATGCCATGGGCGGACAAGGGGCCGCCCATGGCTGCAAAGGCAAAAGGGTCATGGGCCAAGCCCATGGCCCTTTTTGATTTTGAGGCCCATTACTCGGGCACAGGAGCACAAAATTCCGGGGGCATACGATGATCTTTGAGGTGCAACATATAAGGGAAAAGATGATGCAGGCGGGCCTGGGTGTCAAAGACGCCATGGCTTTGCTCCACATGACCCTGGGGGATCAGGAAGAGCTTGCCGGCCCTTTGCCAGAGGGCATGTTCCAAGGGCTTCACTCCCTTATGGACAAGACTGTGCGGGGAGCAAAAATTGAGAGATTCAGACCTTCCGGGGAAAGGTCCTCGTTTCACGTGTTTGAAATCAAAGCCTCTGAAGGTCATCTTTTGGGTTATCTCAACATGATGTACCTCAGGAAGCCCTTGCCCTGTTATTACCTGGTGTACGTGGAGGTGATGGCCCCTTTTCGACGTCAGGGGCTGGGGAGCCGGATTCTGGAGGCCTACAGGCTCTTTTTGGAAGAAAAGGGTTGTCTGGGACTGCTGGACAACATCATACCTCCGGGGGACCCAACATTCTCTATTTACACCCACCTGGGATACAGGCCTGTAGAAGAGATAATCGGAATACAGGCCATGCTCAGGGACAACCACTATATGGTCTGGATCCCCTCCTGTTTGCAGGGAACAGATCTCCGCGAGGGGCTTCTCAAGCTGCTTTTCAACCTTCAGCGCAAGCGGGCAGTGATCGACATGAAGGACAACGAGTCCATGGTGGAGCGCACCATAGAGGAATTCCGTAGTGTTTACAAGGCTCTTGCATCCATGTTTCAGGCAGAGCTAGCACAAGGCAAGTCCACGCCTCTGATGAGGTTCATGTTTACCAAGTTCACCACCAAACTCTTGGGCTTCAAAAGGCGTATATCCACACTTCTTGGATACACGGGCGGAGAATCCCTGGAGCAGATAAGGATCGCCGAAACCGTGGGAGATCTCCAGGCCCAGCCCTGGTCCCTCTGGGGCCCCAAGGAAAGCCGGGTGGAAATCCTGGATCCCTCTGTACCGGCATTGCCCGCTGCTCTGCAAGAGAATCCCACAGACTTTGTAGAAGGCCTCCCGGTTTATGGAAGGCCGTATCTTGGCAAAGGTTTGGATTGCATCGGGCAGGATACCCATGAAAACTTCAGGATAAGAGACTTGCTTCTTTTGGGTTTTGATCCCACCCGTTTGAGGGAGTGGGACACAGGCTCAGGCCGCTTCGTGTTCGAGCGCTCATGGCCTAGGTTTGAGGCCCACCTCAAGCAAAGAGGCCAGTGGTTGAGCCGGACGGGCCTTGAGGCCTCCTCTTTGCGATTCCAAGGGGCTCAGTTGGAGGTAAATCCTCCCCTTGCCCTTTTCTCCCACAAAGGAAACCTGTATATCCTGAGGAAGAAACTGGAGGGAATCCATCTGGAGGAAGCCTTGGACCAGCTAAGCAGTGATCAAAGACTCCTGCAAATGAACAAGATGGCCCTAATAGACAGCTCTATTTTGAGAGTGGTTCGCTCGGTGAAGGATTGGCTGGGGAGAGCTACGGCCTCTCAAATAAAAGCTGAAATAGAAGATCTTACCTTTTTCGTGCCCTGGGACCTTGAGCGTAACTTTCCCAAGCTGACAGTGGAGCCGAGTGGAGTATCTATTGACAGGTTATGGCTGGCGTGAGAGATTTTTGATCATACAAAATCCTACTTCTGGGGAATCAAGGTTTTTTCAGACACCATGCTTTGCGCCAAGCCTTTGATTCAAGGTTCAGAAAAAGGCGTTTTCTCAAAGGACTTGGAAAGCGGGAGGAGGTGGGAGTTTGGCTGGGGAACTCAAGAGCACTCTGGATATCATAATGGAGCGCTTCGGGGGCAAGGACGAGCCTGTCCCCCTGAGTGAGGAGCAAAAAAAGCAAATCGCGGAGATCCGAAGAGTCTATCAAGCCAAAATGGCCGAGGCCAAAATTCTTCTCAAGGAGGACGAAAATCTCCCCAGGGAGCTTTCTCGCCTGGAAAAGGAGATGGAGGAGAAAGTAGAGCGGATCAAATCCGGCAAAGACTGATCAGAGGTTTTCAAAAAGCTCCATAACCTTCTGGGCATAATGCCAGGGAGGCTCCTCAGCCCGCTCCAGGATTCGGTCCAGGCGGTTAGGGCCCAGCCAGTAGGCACACAAGGCCAAAGGAAGATCTCGGTATCTCTGGAGCATCTGGAAAAGATAGTGGGTCCCAAGCCTCACGTTTATTGCCGGATGCGCCAGGGTTTCTCGGTTTTTCCAGGGAACCGAGACCTGGGAGGCCAGCTCTTGGCCTACCTCGGGCATGATCTGCATGAGGCCCATGGCTCCCTTGGAAGACTCTAAGTTGGGGTTACCGTCACTCTCCACCAGGATCACCGAAATTATGAGCTGCGGGGCGAGGCCGTAATCTTTGGAGGACTCGTAGATGGCTTTGACCAAATCTCGCTTCTCCGATGGGCTAAGGGCGCGGAAAGTCGCCGAGACAAACCATCTTATCTCTTCTATTCCCCAAGGTTCCTGAATCCCTTCACTTTGGAAGGCCTTCTGGGCCAAGCGTATTTCTCGACCCCATGGAGATGAGGCCTGCCTGGGGCCGGAGGTGCCCGGGAGAGGCTCGGAAATCCCGGCAAGCCAAACAGCCAAGGCCATCCCCACAAACACGCAAGTTAAAATTGTGAAGCTGCCAAGCCAGAGAACCCTGAAAGGGGTGCTGCGGAAAACAAATCTTATTACCCGGCCCAACATGGCCCACTCCTTTCCATCAGGAAACCCTCCATCAAAGGGTCTCCTGGTGTGGGGAAGGGTCAGCCGCCGGTTCAGATTGGAACCGACCTGGTGACGTTTTAAAGAAGGGGATTAAATCCCTTTATAGGCTGACCGTTCGATTCTGCTAAACCTGAAAACCCCCAAGGCGCCCCTCAGCCCCTTGGGGTACCAGCAACGAAGTTTTATGATAAACCCTTTTTCAGGCTGGAGTCAAATTCCTTCAGTCAGCCTGCACGGCCTCGGTCCATGGATCAATGGTGAGCTTTCTCCATAGCATGGCTGTGGGGAGTATCAGCTCCCTCTCCCCTCCCCGTTCCAGGTAAAGATACCCCCTGACCCTGGAGATCCCCCTGGGCAGCAGTTTTACTGCCCGGGCCTCTCCCACCACGAACTGGGTTCCCGCAGGCCCTGCACCTACAATGAAGAAATCATAGCGGGGATCCCCCCACATTCCCCTTGTTCCTCCCTGAGTCCTATTATGATCCACTAAGCTCCCTTGCAAGGCAACCGCGCAAAGGCATACAGGCCCTCATCATTGAGAATCCGGGCTCATGCGCTGAACCTCACGGTGATTCTGGGATAAACTTATGTAGGCAATAAAATCTTGATTTTTTGTTTTGGGCCCGGCCCAATCGAGTAAAGCGCACAGCTGTGCTTGCGCAATGCCGGCTGCCTGGTTATAATCCCAGGCCGTTCCCGAAAGTAAACTGAAAAATAAAATCCCATAGGGAAGGGAGGAGTCTTCCATGAACGAGGCAGTGATACTGAGTGCTGTGAGAACTCCGGTGGGCAGGTTCGGGGGCACCCTGAAGGATGTGACAGACCGGGCTATGGCCTCGCTGGTCATAAAAGAGGCCATGGCCCGTGCCGGAGTGGAACCTGATAAGGTGGAAGAGGTGGTCTTCTCCCAGCAGTATCGCACAGGCGAGCTTCCGGCTAACATGGCCCGTCCCGTGGCCATAGACGCCGGCATACCTATTGAGGTGCCTCAGTACACGGTGGCCAAGGCTTGCGGCGGATCTTTGAAGACGGTGTTTTTGGCCGCTCAAGCCATAAAGGCAGGAGACGCCCAGTTACTTGTGGCAGGGGGCGTGGAGTCCATGTCCAACGCAGCATATCTCCTGACCAAGGCCCGCTGGGGCTACCGGCTGGGTCACGGCCAGCTCATGGACCAGCTGGTGCTCTATGATCCCATAAGCAGAAACACCATGGGGGAGACGGCCGAGAACGTGGCCGAGAGGTTCAAGATAAGCAGGGAGGACCAAGACCTCTTCGCCCTTGAGAGCCAGAAGCGGGCCGGGGCCGCCCTTAGCCAGGGGCTTTTCAAGGAGCAGATAGTTGCAGTGCCCATTCCTCGGGCAAAAGGTGAGCCGGTGCTTTTCAGCCAGGACGAGCATCCCAGACCTGACACCACCTTGGAGGGGCTTGCCAAGCTTAAGCCGGTTTTCAGGGAAGGGGGCACGGTCACTCCAGGCAACTCCAGCGGCATGAATGACGGGGCTGCGGCTCTGGTTGTGGCCTCAAGGGAAAAGGCCAGGGCCCTGGGCTTGAAGCCCCTGGTGTCCATTGTGGGCTATGCCTCTGTGGGGGTTGAGCCAGCCATCATGGGGATAGGCCCCGTGGCTGCCACCCGCAAGGTCTTGGAGAAGACGGGGCTGTCCTTGGGGGACATAGATCTCATAGAATTGAACGAGGCCTTTGCCTCCCAAAGCATCGCCTGTATCAGACAGTTGGGGCTGGATCCAGGGAAAGTGAATGTAAACGGGGGGGCCATCGCTCTGGGGCATCCAATAAGTGCCACCGGAGGGGTCATCCTCACCAAGTTAATTTACGAGATGCGCCGAAGGGGCGTGGAGCTGGGCTTGGCCACCATGTGCCTGGGGGGGGGGCAGGGGGTCGCCCTGGTGGTTAGAAACGAGGGATGAATTTGTTTCGGGCGTGGAGACCCTGGAGAAACAGTGCCCCCACGCCCGCCCACTCAGTCGAAGTTGCCTCCCTCGTTCATGGTTAAACTTTTCTTTTCAGAAACCGGAGAGATTTTCTCTTCCATGGAAAGGGCCAAGATGTCCTCAGGAACTTGGCTTTCCTGGATCAGCTTTCCCTTGATCCAGAACCAGCGGTCAGCCTCTTGCCCCTCTTGCTCTTTGTGTTTGCTCTGCAGGATTCCCGGCTTGAGTTCCCCCTTCACAAGCTTGCCCTTAAACCTGGCGGTGAAGGCTGTGGATGGATCCCCCGTGAACTCAGATGTAGCCCAAAACTCCTTCTCTCCGGAGGAGAGAACCAGGAAGTCCAAGGGCAACACCATGGGGGCGTCTTTCTCCAGATTTTCCTCCCTGCTTTGGGGCTCCAGGTAAAGGAGGCCGCTCAGGATCTGCCCTTCCGGGTCCCAGCTCTCAAGGTGGAGATAAGTGGTGAGCTTCTTCTCCTCCCCCAGTAGGCCCAGCTCGCTCCAGTCGTGCCCCTTCTTCAGGAAAATGGTAAGGCGAATCCAGCGGCCCACCCAGTTCTGTGCCCCTGTTCCAGGAGCCGGGTCAGGCTCTGGCGAAGGGGGAGGAGTGGGATTCAAAGTTATGCTCACCTGGGCGCTTTTGGGGGAAGAGACGTTGCCGGCTGCATCCTTCGCCCAGGCATAAAGGGTCTTGTTACCGGCGGAAGGGAAGGTGTAGCTGGAGGGCGCAGAGCCGCTCCATCCTGAGGCCGGGGCCGAGCCAGACTCGCTTAAGGCATAGCCTGTCACCCCAAAATTGTCCGTGGCCACAAAAGAGGTGATGGGCACTGTGAGGGAGCTCGAAGCTGAGGGAATGGAAAAGCTGCTCACAACCGGCGGGGTGGTATCTGAAGGCGCAGGAGGAGGCGGGAGCGTTATGCTCACCTGGGCGCTTTTGGGGGAAGAGACGTTCCCGGCTGCATCCTTTGCCCAGGCATAAAGGGTCTTGTTACCGGCGGAAGGGAAGGTGTAGCTGGAGGGCGCAGAGCCGCTCCATCCTGAGGCCGGGGCCGAGACAGACTCGCTTAAGGCATAGCCTGTCACCCCAAAATTGTCCGTGGCCACAAAAGAGGTGATAGGCACTGTGAGGGAGCTGGAGGTGGAGGGAAGACTAAAGCTTGTTACAACGGGAGGGGTAGTGTCTGAGCCGGCCGGTTTGCTGGACGCATCCCCTGGAAATGTGCGGGCCTGGATTTCGGCCAAGTTGGAAAACCCGTCTACATCAGAGTCCTTTTGTTCCAAGGCGGTTGTAAACTGGTGGCTTTGGTTAACGAAATCCTGGGCAAAAGAATTCAGTTGCGAGGTTTTTCCACCCGGATGACAGACTGCACAGCTGTTCAGGGCAGTGCCCGAGGTTCCGTACTTGGTGTTGAACTGTGTGAGATATGAGCTTTTGGCCTCCACCTGCGAAATCCAAGCAAGCAGCATCCCAAGAAAAAGAGCACTGAAAAAAGTCTTCTGTTTTTTCATCACGCGACCCCCCTATTGCCTTTTTCTTGTGTCAGGGTATGAGGGAAACCCTCCCCGGCACGGCTCTTCTTAAAAGCAATCTTTGTGCCACTCTGTGGTAGAAGGCAGAACCAATTAATTTTCAAAAGCTTTTTCTTAGCGAAAAGGTCTTAGGGCTGTGGTTTAGGTGATCTCGAAAATCGTAACCGGAAGTTCAAAATGGTACACAATTCTGGTCTGGGTCACTTCTCCAGTGGTGGAGGCACCGAAGCGCCTCCTTCCAAAAGAGCATGATCCCCATCTTAAATGATTTTGAATTTCAAAAGATTCCCCTGGAGGGGCAAGCTTCTGGATGCCCGTAAAGTTTTGCTCCGGCCTGGACGAGGCCGTCCATGGCGCACGCGCAAAGAGCGTTCCTCCCAAAAAACAAAAACTTTGAGGAAAAGAGAACCGGAAAAATTTTCCTTAAAAAGGGAAAAAAGGGGAGGGGGGACCCCCTCCCCTTGAAACCCGCTCTCATCATTTCGGTGGGCTTGGAACGTTTGACTCAGGCACCATCTTCCCCACGAGCTTGAGGCCAGCCACCCTGTGATCTCCGCCAGGGGTCACATCCACCAGGTAACCCCCCAGACTGCTCATCCTCACAAGACCCAGGCCACCTCCTCTGGCCTCCCTGGCAAGCACCTGCCCTGTGAAGCTCACCCTCATGCCATCGCCTCCATCCACCCCCCCAGGAGGCGTGTCCCCGTGCATCCAGAACAGGAAGGCCAATGCGTTTCCAGGGGTGACATGCAGCTCGCCAGTGGCCCACTGCTCCCAGGAACCGGTGGTGGAATTCAGCACCCACAGGACCGTCCCGTCAAAGAACTCGTCGCCCTCTGTTGAGGGATCTGGATCCGTGAGGGTCCCCAGGTGAAGGTATGCCTGACGAGTCCCTCTCTCCAGAACCAATCTGGAGCCCGATACCAAGCGGCCCTTTGTAACAAGTTTCAATTGGAACCACTGGTTCTCATAGCTCGAAAGATCCACTGGCCCAGGCCCGGGCCCTGAGGGCTTGCTGGAGGGATCCCCTGGAAGAGTGCCGGCCTGAAGCTCCTGCAGGTTGGTGAACCCATCCCCGTCGGAGTCCTGGCCCTCTATGGCCGCCAAGTCGTGGTTGGCCGCCCCAAAGGCCTGTCCATAAACGTTCCGGGGAGCAGTACCCGAACTTGTGTGACACACCGTGCAACTGTAAGAGGACCCATAACGGGTGTTGAGCTCGGTCAAATAAGAACCAACCGCGCCTGCTTCCATGACCCAGGAGGCCGTCATGGCCACTGCCAAACACATCAAGATCACCGCTCTTTTCATAAGCCCCTCCTTCTCTTGGTGAGATTTCCCAGAACCCGTCAAGGCCTGGTAATGAAATGCACACGGCTTGCCTCAACATAGGCCAGCAATTCGCTGCCTCTCATGAGGCACTGCGATTATTATGCCACAGTGTGGTAGCCACCTCAACTTGTTTGAATCATGAGGTATTTTTGGGGGCGGGAAACAAATTTTTGATCTGGCTGGTTACAATTCTGGCCCCGAAGTGCGCTATTTGTACATGGCAGGGCCCTGCAGGCGGGCTTAAAAACATTCCTACAGGACCCCTGGCTTCCTCGGGTTATTCGGAGGAGAGGCTCAGAACTCCTTTCTGAGGGAAAAGGTGACCATATTGGCATCGAAGCCATCCTTGGGTCTTGTGTGGTCCACCAGGTAAGTGCGCTCCAGGGTGACCACAGGGGTCACATAGGGGTTTTTGTACCAGATTCTCAGGGCCAGGTCAGCCAGCCTCTCGTCGTTCTCCCCGCGGCTTTGGGCATAGCTTCCGTAGAGCCTGGCCCCCAGCCCTTTGAAGATTCCCTCATAGCCTATGGAGCCCGTGTATATGATGGCATCGGAATCAAAGCTGAAGCGTGTGAATGGGGTCGGGGGGGTCAGCAGGAAATCCTTCTTGTCCTGGAGCTTTTCGTAGGTGATGGATGCGTCCAGGGAAAGACCTGGGGCGAACTTGGGCTGGTATGCTGCACCGAAGATGTAATCCTTGGTGTCCACACGGTATTCCTGGTCTGGGTTGGACCTTCGCCTCCACAGAAAAGTCCCGTACAGGGAAAGGCTCTCCAGTGGGGTCTTCCAGCGGATACGTGCCTTGGCTATGTTCTCGCTCTCAGGCGAGATCCAGGTGTAAGGGTTGCTGAAATCAGCACCTTGATACTCACCCAGGATGCTCAAGCTCTTCACAGGCTTCCACTCGGCCGACCCGATCCAGCCGTGCACCCACTGCTGGTTGCTTAGAGTGTCCTCCCCGGCCTTGGGATCGGTGGGCTCTTGTCCGTCCGTGTCCACATTCCTGTACTGGGCCCTGTAACCCGCTCTCAAGGTCAGGTTCTCCAAGGGGAGATATTCCACCTGGAAGGTACCCGTGTGAGCGAACTGGCGGAAGTCCACATCCACGTTGTTGGTGAAGGGAGGCTCATCAGTGTTGGTCCTGCCTGCCTGGGAGAGGGTGTGGAAACGGTAGTCCAGATGAAGGATCACCTTGGGTACCAGAAGAAAGCTCAGGCCCATTTCCCCCACATGGGTGTTGAACAGCAGGTGAGCATCCCCGGGGTTGACCAGGATCACCGGGTTGGTGAAGAGGCTGGCGTTGGTCTCCGAGTGGGCGTAGATGTAGCCCGCATCCAGATCCAGCCTCTCCCCCAGCTTGGTGTGGGCCTTGAGTGTCGTCACGTAGGTGTCCACCCTCTGATCCCTGCCCTCTATCTGGGCCGGCCCGTCTATGTCGCCCGTGTTCTTGTAAGTCCAATAGGACTGCTTGAGGTGGAAGTTCCAGGCCCCTGCCCGCAGGTCAGCCGCGGCGAACACCTCATCCAGTCTTTCATGGAAATCCTGGATCTGAAAGTCCACCACCAAGAACGGCCGGGGCACCATGCCATCCCCTTCCCGGTCAGCATGGCGATAACCCATGCTCAACCTCAGATCATCACTGGGGAGCACGGCCAGGTTCACGCTGCCGGAGCGCCTGATGCTATGGAAGTCGTGGTTGTCCGTGAGAAGCCCGTCGTCCTCCCGGTTGAAGGACCAGCGGTATTCCCTGTAGGTGCCACTCAGGTCGTAGGCCTTGTCCTTCTTTACCTGAAGCCTGGCAAAGGGGAATGGGTCCCCAATGCCGTTGGCCGTGAGGCTAAAATAATCCACCGGCCCACCGCCCGCCGAGCGGCCCCAGAGATTGAGATCAAAGAGCCTCGGCCCGTCAAGGAGGTTAACCACCTCCTTGTACCGATCCCTGGAGCCGTCTATGTCCACCAGGCGCCAGCCTGCCTCCACACTCCCACCAACTTGGAAGCCGGCTATTGAAAGGCTTCCCTGTTCTTCGGCCCACACCCTCCCCGGCCAAACGCCCCAGAGCAGACATGCAGCCAGTGCGATCAGGGCCATGAATCGAGTCGGTCTTTTCATCCCTACACCCCCTCTCACTGGAAGAAACGTCGGCTGAAATTGGAGCCGTGTATCTGGGTGTGGCAGTTGATGCAGGAGGCAGGCGCGAAGTGCACCACCCCGTGGCATTCCACGCAGAGGCGCCTCACATCCCTCCTGGCCAGCATGAACCTGTTGGGGGAACCGTGGGGTTCGTGGCAGGCCATGCAGCCCTCCACCTTTAAGGCCAAGTGCTCGAAGACCCAGGGCCCACGCTTCTCTGCATGGCACTCGAAGCACACATCCTCATTGAACTTGTTCCACTTGCGAAGACTGGCCCTGGTACGGGTGCCGTGTGGGGTGTGACAATCCGTGCACTTTATTGCCCCCTCCAGGACCTTGTGGCGGCTGGGCAAGTGGAACTTGCCCCTCACCTCCTGGTGGCAGGAAAGGCAAAGCTCCGTCTCCTTGGCCTTGAGCAGATGAGCCGCTTGGGCTGGAGAGTGGACCTGGTGGCAGTCATTGCATGCCACGCTTGAGAGCTTGTGGGGGCTCCTGCGGAACTGGAAGAGCTCCTTCTGGCCTGAGTGGCACTTAAGACACGCCTCCGAACGGTCCAGCCCGCTGGCTTCTTTAAAAGAGAGAACCGCCCTCGGGTCCCCGCTGTCCACATGTTTCTGGCCTGGGCCGTGGCAGGACTCGCATCCCTGCATCTGTGAGGGGACTTTCGGATCACCTACTGCTTTCCAGTGGGGATCCTGCTTCTGGAAGCGTGAGTACAGCTCCTGATGGCATCCCTGGCATACCTCGGAGCCCAGGTACCCCTGCCCCTCTGATCCTGCGGCAGCACCAAGACTAGCCGCTACGAGCGCCCCGGCCAGCAGGGCCAAACCCAGCAGCCCCGCACTTCCCACCCACCAAGCCTTTCGGTTCATCTGGGCCTCTCCCTCGTTTTAAGAGAGCTCCTTTCCCCTACCGGTCAAACCGTTCCTTTTGGCTCCCCATGGTGAGCAAATCCCTTCACCCTGTCAAGAAAAAAATCTCCAAATGAGCAGGTTCAGCCATCCAAAGCCAGCCCAGCCATCTGCTCCACCAAGAGGGCCAGACCCGAGTGATCCAGCTCCCCCTTTCCCTGGGCCAGGAGCGAATCCATGAGCTCTGCGGCCTGGGCCGTGGCCAAAAGCGCCACCCCCTGCTCCTTCCCGGTCTGAAGCGCTATGGCCAGGTCCTTTCGGTGGAGCCTCATCCTGAAGCCGGGTTGAAAGGCTCGATCTATCATTCTCTTGCCGTGCACCTCCAGGATCCGGCTCTGGGCAAACCCCCCCAGAAGAGCCTCCCTCACCTTGCCGGGGTCAACCCCGCACTTGCGAGCCAAGGTGAGGGCCTCTGCCACCGCCTGGATGGTGAGAGCCACTATAACCTGGTTGCAAGCCTTGGCCACCTGCCCCGCCCCGGGGCCTCCCACCCTCACGATGTTCTTTCCCATGGCCTGGAGGATGGGTAGCGCCCTCTGGAAGGCCCCCTCATCCCCCCCAACCATTATGGAGAGGGCGGCTTCCCTGGCTCCTATCTCGCCCCCGGACACGGGCGCATCCAGGGCCTGAACCTGTCTCTCTTCCATGGCCCTGTGGACCTTGAGGGAGGTGGAGGGCGCCACCGTGGACATGTCCACCAATAGCATCCCCTGCCTCACCCCCTCTATGACCCCTTTGGCCCCCAGCACCACCTGCTCCACATCCGGTGAGTCAGGTAGCATTGTGATCACCACATCCGAGCCCTGGGCCACCTCCTGGGGCGAGCCGGCGGCCCTGGCCCCTTCCCTGCTCAACTCCTCCACAGAGGCCCGGCTCCTGTTGTGCACCACCAGGGGATAGCCGGCCTTCAGGAGATTTCGGGCCATGGGCTTGCCCATGATCCCGAGTCCTATGAACCCGATCCTCTCCATGCCCCTCCTCCCTGCCAGGTCTGAGAGCTCGCTTCAGCCCATCGGCCTGCCTTGAACCTGCGCCCCGGCCCCCCATTTTAGCGGCCCCTGCTCCTATGGCAAGGCTTGGGTCAGCCCCCATGGTGGGAAGGGGCATGGAAGAGAATAAATCCCCCTCTTCCATGGCCCCACCTCTTCTCAGCATTTTCCTATTTGCAATGGCTCGCAAAACCCCTTTGCCTTGGGAGCCAAGCCCCAACCGTTATGCCTTGTATCGGACCTTGACTGGTTTCTGTAAGTTCCACAACGTGGCATATTCGAGTATCAAAAAGCCGGGAGGCTTGTCAAGATGTTTTTCAAGGAGCATACGAGAATCGAGGGCTTTTCAGTTGCGGCGGGGTTCTATGAAACTCGGATCCGATGCTTCCATATCAAAGGGTTTCTTCAGTGGCAGGGGCTTTGGGCGGCCTGAGCCACAGGTGCGTACTGGAACCCCTCCGGGAAGATGGATGCGAAAACCTTGCATACACGGCAGCGCCCCATCTTCTCCTCCCAGGTCTTGTTAGCAGTACCCTGGCACATGGTGCCGTTTATGAACCAGCAGAGGTCCCCTGACTGGAATTCCCAGGCAGGGCACTTCATCATCCGCTCCTGTGGGCAGGCCTGCAGCTCCCAACAGGGTTTCTGCTCTTTTCCATTCTTTCTAGAGAGAAAAAACAGAGCCTGCCGCTCCGCGTGAGGGGGGATCTTCCTCCATCCCTGCTCAAAACTCTGCACCGCCTTCAAAGAGGTCCCAAGAAGGTGAGCCATCTCAGCCTGGGTCTTCCCCAAGTAGTGCCTGATCTCCGCCAAGAGCCGCCTGTCCATGTACATCCCACCTCCTCAGGGCGGATGCTATCCTAGCATATTTCACAGGCTTGGCAAGGTGGTGCAAACCCAAAACTGGCGGGGCTCCAAAAGGCCCAGAATTCCAGGGTTCACCTGGAAATCCAAGCGGCTGCGATAAGCAGGATGGCACCTATGCCCAGCAGGAAGCCTGTCCAAGCTATAATTTTGTATACCAGAAGCATGTCCGAGGTCACCTCAGGGGCCACCCTGGCCGGAACCTCCTTTGAGACAACCACCCGCTCGTAGTCCCCGGGATGCTCCTCACGGAAGTAATGCTCAGTCATCCTGCCTGTGAAGATCACCAGGTCCAAAGGAAACTTGTTGGGCCTCATGTGGGTGTTGAAAAAATGTATCGTGAAGATGAAACCCATGGCCAAAAGCGCCTCCTCGCTGTGGATGATGGTGGCCAGGTTGAACACCCACCCGGGAAGCCACTTGGCAAAATAGGAGGGGAACCAAAGCAGGAGCCCGGAGCTCCCTATCATGGTCACCCCCCAGAAGACCGCCCAGTAATCAAACTTCTCCCAGTAGGTCCACCTGCCGAAGCGCGGCTTGGGGCCCCTGAAGAAAAACCACCTTATCTGATCCCTCAGGTCCCTGAGATCCTTGGGCTGGGGCACCATGGAGTCAGGACCCCAAAACATCCCTCGGCTTCGGCCTGTGAGGATGCGCCAGGCCAAATAGGAGAGATGCCCCAGAAAGTAACCGAAGGTGACTACAGCGCAGATCCTGTGGATAAGGCCCAGAGCCCGGATGGGCACATACTGCGCCAGGGCCAGGACAATCTCGCTGTCACTGAACTTGATGGGCAGCCCCGTCAGGGCAAGCCCCAGAAAGCTCCCCATCACGGCCAGATGCATGAGCCTTTGGGCGCGGCTGAACCGCACAAACTGAGGTCTTCTCCTGGGCCAAGGGTATTCCTCGGGGCAGAGCTCTTGAGACGGAGGGTTTGCCTCATCTGGCAGGGGGATCTGGCCCTCCTGGCTCAAGGCCTTTTCCTGTCCCGTCTCTTCCTTTAGCTCATCCATCAGTCTCGGACCTCTTCCTTTTCCTGAATATCCATTCCACGGTGAGCCTCTGGAGCCAAAGAAGGCTGTGCAGGCCGAAAAACCCAAAGGTCAAAACCAGTATCCCCACCATGAACAGGTTGGCGTAGTAAAGCAGGGGCCTGCCCGGGTCGTGTATGTCTGCATGGGGAATATAGCTTATGAAGTTCTCGGGTGCGTCTGTGTGGCAGCGCCTGCAGGTGTGAAGCAGGTTCTGCCTGTGAACCGTGGAGCGGATGTCCCTCTCGGGAAAGATGCTGTGGGCGCTGTGGCAGTCGTGGCACTTGGCCCCGGCGAGCTCTCCCAGGGAGGTGAGCTTCCCGTGAAAGGTGTCCCTGAAGGTCCTGTAATACTCCTTGTGGCAGCTCCCGCAGCGGTTGGCCTGGGCCAGCCTGTGGAGCCTCCCCTCAGCCTGGGTGATCCTGTGGGAGTAGTGGCAGTCCTGGCAACCTGGGGCTCTGCCGTCCCCCTGGGCAAGAAGCTGGCCGTGGTAACTCATCTGATACTCGGCCTTGATCCCTTCGTGGCATGTGCCGCAGAGGTTGGGCACGTTGGCCTTGGCGCTTCTGGACAGAGGGTCCTCGTGGGAGCGCACGTCATGTTTGCCGTGGCAGTCCTTGCAGCCAGGGGCGAAAACATCCCCCCTTCTAATGGAGCGGAAGTGAATGCTGTCCAGAAACTCCGTGGCCTGCTCCGAGTGGCACTTCCCGCACTCCACCCGCTGGAGCGTACCTTCCCTGTGGGGTACCTCTCCTATGTCTGAATGGCAAAGCACACAGGAGAGCCTCTGGTGCACAGAGCTCTCAAAGCCCTTCTGATCCACAAAAAGAGAAAGCCTGCGTCCGTCGGGGGCTGTCTTGGAAAGATCAGGGTCCCCGTGGCACATGAAACACTCCTCATTGGAGGGTGCCTGGGAAAGGCATAACTCAGGAAGGCAGCAAAAGACCAACAAAGCCACAAAGCCCCTAAGCCCGATCCCCAGCAGCTGCCCCCAAGCCCCCTTTTCCCCCATGGCCTGTGCTGCCCGCCTTTTCACTTAGCAACGCAAAGGGCCTTGGCCTCCCGGGCCAGGCCAAAGGCTTGGAGAACGTGCGCCTCGGTGTTCTGAAGGTTGAACCTGTGCCACTGCTTCTTGGCGTTGGAAAGCTCCATCTCGGCTGCCACAAGCTTGCTCCTCACCCAGGCTTTTTGCTTCACGTCCTCCTTTATAGACACAAACTCCCTCATGCAGCCCACAGTGAATTCGGCTTGGTTCATGGACTCAAGCAGCAACCTGGCCACCTGGGGCACATGCTCGTACCCCTTCAAGGACTCATTGTGGCAATCCACGCAGGAGGCCACTATCTCCTTCACCGTGAAGGTGTGCCCTGTCTTGGGGTGATGGCAGCTTATGCAGCTGGGGCCCCTTCCCTGCTGTAAAAACTTGTAATGGGAGCTGGTAGAAAAATCAGCATACTCCCCTGAGTGGCATTGCCCGCAGCGCTCATCCATCTTCAAGTAATACGAAGGGGTCTTCTTCCCCTCCCCCTCCAGCATCCCGGAGTGGGCTGCGGCGGCTTTGGCCTCAGAAGGCTTCCCACCGTGGCACTTGTCGCATGTGACCTTCCTGGCCGCATGCCAAGAGTCCTTCCATTGGTGAAAGTTCCTGTCCACCCTTTGGTTCCCTGTGGCCTCCTGATGGCAGTTCACGCAACTGTTGGCCTCTACTGTCTGGGCCCAGGCTTGAGAATTGAGAAGCACCCAGAGCCCGGCCCCCAGCAAAAATGCCCAGCCTCCCATAATGCACCCCCCGGGGTTCCCCTTTGAGATTCTCCCTTAAATTAGGCACCAAATTATGACCACATCGTGGTGGGGCTGTCAAGCTTTTTGGACAGGCATGAAGAGAAAAAGAAGACCTTCCCCATTGGAAAGGCCCTTTTTACAAGTACCAGGCTGTAGGCGTTCGCCTTGCCTACCGGTTGCCTCAATCACTGAACCAGTGTGCCGCCGTGGCAGTTTCCGCACAAAAGCTCTTTTCCTATGTCCCCGCCCGGGTGGTGGAACTCCAGGCCCATGGCGTTTACCTCCTTGGGCTCCAAGCCAGGGCCCTGTGCGATGATGAGGTGGCAGGTGTTGCACTCGTGGGAGATGACTCTTCCGTCCGGACTCATGTGTTCCCCGTCATGGCAGCGTATGCAGCCGGGCCAGATGGAGTGGCCGATATTGTCGGGGTAAGACTGCCAATTGGCTTTCATCTCGGGAAAGATGGTCTCCCGGAAGATCCTCTGAACCTCAAAGACGGTCTCCTGGATCTTCTTCTGGTCTGGATGTTGGGCATAGGCTTCTTTCAGCTTCTTCTCTATCAGTGCCAAGCCCTCGCTCTCGGTGCGGCTCTCCTTGGCCACCTGGGTGAGGACTTCCACCGCGTTTTTCTTGATGTAAGGCAGGTTGCGATCCAATCTCCCCAGGGCCATGGACTGGTTCACAGAGCGCACAGGCGGGGCATAGATATGGGTCGGCCTGTTATGGCAGTCAATACAGTCCATGAGGCGTACCTTCTCCGGGGAGACCTGCTTGGGGTCCAGCTCCTTGCCTCTGGACTGGTACACCGTCACCCTTCCCCTGTCGTCCGTCACCCTTACCCAGGGGATCTCCTGGCGGGCCTTGTCCGTTGCCACGTACTCCACCTTCTGGTTGGTGCTCATATGCCAGTGGATTCCGTGCACCGGCCCCAAACTGGGATCTCCTCCCCCCACCTTCAGCAGCAAACGGATGGTCCAGGGGCTGTTTTGCTCGTCGGCCAGGAAGTGGGTCCTGACCCTCTCCACAGAGCCCGAAAACTTCTGGGGCCAGTGGCACTGCTCGCAGGTCTCCCTGGCAGGCCTTAGGTTCTCCACAGGGGTGGGGATGGGCCTGGAGTGTTTCTCGAAGGCAGTGGAGTAGATCTGGTACACTCCCGAGATCTTGGATTTCACGAACCAGCTGGCCCCGGGGCCCACATGACACTCGGTGCAGGCAACCCTGGCGTGGGGGGATCTCTGGTAAAGGGTGTACTCCGGCTTCATCACCGAGTGGCAGATGAGCCCGCAGAATTGAACAGATTCTGTAAAGTGGTATGTCCTGTACATGCCTATGGCCGAAAACACCAGGAAAAAGAAGGATATTACAACCACCGTAATGAAGGTTCTTCGATGCCGGGGCTTGTTTAAGTCTATGTGCGGCAGGGGGGGAGGGGCCCCCAGAACTTCCCGATGCCTTCTTCTGTGCTCCCGCCATACCCCCACGATGATCAGAAGAAGCCCTGTGATGATGCCGCCGGGGACTATTTGGTACGTGACCACCGCCATGTAGGGGTTGGCGAACCCCCTTGAGAAATCTATGTACATGAGGGCTAGCACGCTCAAGAAGGAGCAAAGTGCCAAAATGGTACCCAGCATGCTCAGAGGGTTGGCCATCAAGGAAGGTTGCTTGGGCTGGGGAACGGGTGTGTTTTGCTCCGTCATAAGAAGCTGTCCTCCGGTTCACATGAAGATTACCGGGATTCATTGCAGGGGCGGGAACAAATTCCCGCCCCCGGATCCCCTTACCTGCAATAGTTCACTTCTTGTGGCACTTGGCGCAGGAGGCCTGGTCTTTCACCCCGAAGGCGGCCTGCCCATTGTGGCACGCCCCGCAATTCTGCCCCTTCTCCATGCTGGCCATGGTTATATCAGGGGTGGTTCCCCGCTTCATCTTGAAGAGCTTGGTGTGGCAGTCCGTGCACTTGGGGTTCTTGGCCGCATGTTTCTCATGGCTGAAGGTGACCTTGCCCGGGCTGTCCTTGCCTTGGTCGAAAGTTAAGTCCGCAGGTGGTTTGGGCTGGGCCACCACCTGCCCACCTATAACCAAACCAAAGACACCCAAGAAGAAAAGACACATCACAGTCCAAACTACCCGCCCACGCTTAGGATCCATTCTCCCCCATACCTCCTTTCCTTGATCTTCCCTAGATGGAACAATTCCCCTCGGGCCATCCCGCGGGAAATGAGCTTCTTTGAATTCCCGATTTGTTCGACAATAAATGGCCTGGAAGAAGATGTCAATCTCATATGCCTGCCCGCCCCATCCAAGGTCATCAACAGCGGGGCCTAAGCAGGAATTCCCTATCTCAAATTTACACAATAGGTTGCTGATAAATCAATAGGTTAGCTCTATTTTGGTGCCTGACACCATGGAGTGGTAGTCCTGCAGGGTGCGCACTTCCAGCCTTTTTCTTCTTAAGGCTTCGATGCCGTTGACCGTGGCGGCAGCACCGCTCAGGGTGGTGACTATGGGGATGTTGAAACTTGTGGCAGTGGAACGGATGGCCACCTCGTCCTGCCTGGGGCTCCTGCCCGGAGTGGGAATGTTGATGATGAGGTGGATCTGTCCGTTCTTGATAAGATCCACCACGTTGGGCCTTCCTTCAGAGACCTTGCGGATCCTGGTCACCTCTATATCGTTTCGAATCAGAGCATTGGCTGTGCCTTCTGTGGCCACAATGTCAAAGCCCAAATCCACCAGTCTCTTTACTATGTAAAGGATGTTGCGCTTGTCCTTGTTCCTCACGCTCACAAAAACCGTTCCCTCAAGGGGTAGGTGCAGATCCGCAGCCATCTGGCTTTTGGCAAAGGCCATGCCGAACGTCCCGTCTATGCCCATGACCTCTCCTGTGGAGCGCATCTCGGGTCCCAAGATGGTATCCACACCAGGGAATCTCTTGAAGGGGAAAACCGACTCTTTGACGGCCAGATAAGGAGGGATTATCTCCTTGGTGACGCCCATTTCCCTCAATTTCCGACCCATCATCACCCGGGTGGCCACCTTGGCCCAGGGGATCCCGGTGGCCTTGCTCACAAAAGGAATGGTACGGGAAGCGCGGGGGTTGACCTCCAGCACGTACACCACGTCGTTTTTGACCGCGTACTGAATGTTCATAAGCCCCACCACCTGGAGCTCCCTGGCCAAGGCGTAGGTGTTGCGCCTTATCTCTTCCAGCACAGGCTCGTTTAGGGTGATTGCTGGAAGAACGCAGGCACTGTCCCCCGAATGTATGCCCGCTTCTTCCACGTGCTCCATGATGCCGGCGATGACCACGTCGTGACCGTCAGCCACGGCATCCACATCCACCTCTATGGCGTCCTCCAGGTACTTGTCTATGAGGATGGGTCTTTCCGGGGAGGCCTCCACAGCCATAGCCACGTATGTTTCCAAGTCCTTTTCGTGGTACACGATCTCCATGGCCCTTCCCCCCAACACAAAGGAGGGCCGTACCACTACTGGGTAACCGATCTGGGAGGCCACCTCCTTGGCCTGGGCAATGGATAGGGCCGTGCCGTTCTCAGGCTGGACCAACCCCAGCTTCTTGAGCAGCTCCTGGAACCTCTCCCTGTCTTCTGCCCTGTCTATGCTGTCGGAAGATGTGCCCAGGAGCCTCACCCCTGCCTTCTGGAGGGCCACAGCCAGATTGAGGGGCGTCTGGCCGCCGAACTGGACTATGAGGCCCAGGGGCTTTTCCCTCTCCACTATGGCCAGCACGTCTTCTTTGGTCAGGGGCTCGAAGTAAAGCCTGTCGGATGTGTCGTAGTCGGTGCTTACGGTCTCAGGATTGGAGTTTACCATTATGCTCTCGTAGCCCATTTCCCTGAGGGCAAAAGAGGCATGGCAGCAGCAGTAATCGAACTCTATGCCCTGACCGATGCGGTTAGGCCCCCCTCCCAGAATCATCACCTTGGCTCGCTCTGAGGAGCGGCTTTCGTCCACCGGCTCGTATGTGGAATAGTAGTACGGAGTATATGCCTCAAACTCCGCTGCGCAGGTGTCCACTAATTTGAAGGCAGGCACCACACCCAGGGAAAGCCTAAGCTGCCTCACGGTCTCCTCCTCTGTGCCCCAAATGTGTGCCAGTTGCACATCCGAGAAACCGTAGGACTTGGCCTTCCAAAGAAGATCCCTTCCCACCGAACCCCTCAAGGCTTCCAGGTCCGCAAGTTCCCCCTCCTTTCGGCTGTCTGCCTTGGGCCTGGCTTGCGAAAGCTCCTGCTCCATCTCCACCAATTGTTTTATATGGTGCAGGAACCAAGGATCTATCCCCGTAAGCCTCTGGATCTCCTCCAGGCGCATGCCTTCCAGCAGGGCGATGCGCACAAAAAATATCCTCAGGGGATTGGGAACCCTTAGTTTCTCCCTGATCCTCTCCCATCTCTCCTCAACGCTCATGGCCCTCGGATCCGGCCTCCTCTGAAGCAGACTGAGCTGTACCGGGGCCTCAGGCTTTGAAGCCTCAGGCAGGCTCTCAGGAGTCCACACTAGCCCGTCTTTCCCGTCGTTGCCTAAGCCGTAACGGCCGATCTCCAAAGAGCGAAGCCCCTTCTGAAGGGCCTCTTTGAAGGTCCGACCTATGGCCATGGTCTCCCCCACAGATTTCATGGAAGTGGTAAGGGTGGGATCCGAGCCCGGGAACTTCTCGAAGGTGAACCTGGGGATCTTCACCACGCAGTAATCTATGGTGGGCTCGAAGGAGGCGGGGGTCTCCCTGGTTATGTCATTGGCTATTTCGTCCAGGGTGTAACCTACGGCCAGCTTGGCCGCTATCTTGGCTATGGGAAAGCCCGTGGCCTTGGAGGCCAAGGCCGAGCTCCTTGAGACCCTGGGGTTCATCTCTATGATGACCATACGTCCGTCTTTGGGGTTGATGGCGAACTGGATGTTGGAGCCCCCTGTCTCCACCCCTATCTCCCTGATGCAGGATATGGCCGCATCCCTCATGCGCTGGTATTCCCGATCCGTAAGGGTCTGGGCAGGGGCCACTGTGATGCTGTCTCCTGTGTGCACCCCCATGGGGTCCAGATTCTCGATGGAGCAGATGATCACCACGTTGTCCTTGAGGTCCCGCATCACCTCCAGCTCAAACTCCTTCCAACCCATGACCGACTCCTCCAACAGCACCTGGCGGATCATGCTGGCCTCTAAGCCCCTGGCAGCCTTCTCTTCCAGCTCTTCCATGTTGTAAGCCACCCCTCCCCCTATGCCTCCCAGGGTGAAAGCCGGCCTTATTATCACAGGGTAACCCAGCTCCTGTGCCACAGCCCTGGCCTCTTCCAGGGAGTGGGCCAGTCCGCTTTGCGGAAGGTCCAGGCCTATGCGGGCCATGGCCTCCCGGAAAAGCTCCCGGTTCTCTGCCTTGTGAATGGCCTGCAGCTTGGCCCCTATCATCTCCACCCCAAAGCCCTCCAGCACCCCGGCCTCAGCCACCTGCACCGCCACATTAAGACCGGTCTGCCCCCCCAGGGTGGGGAGCAGGGCATCTGGCCTCTCCCTTTCTATGATCCGCGCCACAGCCTCGGGCACTATGGGCTCTATGTAGGTGCTATCCGCCATTTCGGGGTCGGTCATGATGGTGGCTGGATTGCTGTTGATTAGGACCACGTGATAGCCCTCTTCCCTCAAGGCCTTACAGGCCTGGCTTCCCGAGTAATCAAACTCGCAGGCCTGTCCTATCACGATGGGGCCGGAGCCGATGATCAGGATCTTGTGGATGTCCGTTCTCTTGGGCATGTATCAGCACCTGTTGGATTTTCTCAATTAGCCGCCAGGCTTAAAAACCGACTTACAAACGGGCCGGGATTTCCCCAAACTTCTTCTTTCTGGGCCGGGCGAGAGCCTTTCCTCTGGGATCAAAAGCAAGCCCCAAGCTCCGGGGAGTCACGGCAGGCCCAGAGGTTTCATTTTCTGTTTGCCTCCATCATGGCCACAAAATCCCGGAACAGATACCTGGCATCATGGGGCCCTGGGGCTGCCTCTGGATGATACTGCACTGACAGGATAGGCAGTTCCTTATGGCGCAACCCCTCCAGGGTCTGGTCGTTGAGATTCACGTGGGTAAGCTCCACCTCCTTGGGGTCCAGGCTCTCCATATCCACGCAGAACCCATGGTTCTGGGCCGTGATCTCCACCTTGCCGGTGCGTAGGTCCTTAACTGGCTGGTTTCCACCCCGGTGGCCGAACTTGAGCTTGAAGGTGCGTCCCCCCAGAGCCAGGCCCAGTATCTGGTGACCCAGACAGATCCCGAATATGGGCTTCTTACCCAAGAGGTCCCTCACAGTGTTCACCAGATAAGGCACTCCTTCTGGATCTCCAGGGCCGTTGGAAAGAAAAACACCCTCAGGCTCCAGCTCCAAAATCTCCCGGGCTGTGGTATTGGCCGGCACCACATGAACCTTGCATCCCACAGAACTGAGAAGCCGCAGAATGTTGTACTTGACCCCCCCGTCCACAGCCACCACCCGGTAAAGCGGCTCAGCTCTGGGCCGATACCTGCCTGGCTCAGGCAGCTCCTCCTTTATGCCGCCCAGCCGGGCCTCCAGCTCCTCCCACTCAAACGGCCCCCTGCAAGTCACCTCCTTGACCAGATCCCTCCCCACCAAACCAGGAGAAGAGCGGGCCTTTTCCACCAGGTTTCCCACCTCCGAGTCCACCGTGGAGAGAACAGCCCTCATGGCCCCGGCCTGCCTTATGTGCTTGGTCAGGGCCCTGGTGTCAACCCCCTCCACAGCCACTATCCCGTGCTGCTTGAGGTAATCCCCCAGAGAGCCGGTAGCCCTCCAGTTGCTGTACGCGGGGCAGTACTCCCTGACCACAAAGCCTTCCACATGCGGCCTCCAGGACTCCACGTCCTGCTCGTTCACCCCGTAGTTGCCTATGAGGGGATATGTCATGGCCACTATCTGGCCTTTGTAGGAGGGATCCGTAAGGATCTCCTGGTAACCGCACATGGAGGTGTTGAAGACCACCTCCCCGTAAGCCTCACCCTCTGCCCCGAAAGAGAGGCCTTTGAACCAAAGACCGTCTTCCAAGGCCAATATGGCTGTTTTTCTCACCATTGCCCTTGTTCCTTTGCCCAGGGGATATGGGGAATCCGTGTCCCCTGGCCGGGTACCCTCCCAGGTCTTTTTCCTCTAGCCCGTTGAAGCCCCCTGCGGGCTCGTCTCTATCTGAAGGATCACCAGATTGCCCCCATCCCTTGTGGAAAAGTCACCTTTCAGACACCCGGCGTCCCAACCGGGTAGCGCCACCACCTGCAGGAGGGCATTGCGCCAACCTTGCTTCCACCTGGGCTCCATGCCCGCCACCCTCTCCAAGATCTGATCCCTCACCTCCTGCAGAAAGTAGGAAGCCAAAGCCCTGGCCTTGGGCAAAAAAGCCTGAATCTCCAAAGCCCCCAGTCCCCGAAGTTCCTGCAGAAAACCTTCCATCTTCTCACAGAAAGTTTCCCAGGGGACCCAACCTTCCAGACCCCGGCGCATCCTGGCAACTTCCTGCACATCCAAAGGCCAAAACAAGGGCAGCTCCAACTGCATGAGGGCCACCGGAGGAGCCCCTCCTTGCTGGGCGGCCATTTCCACGGCTTTTTCCAGCAGGTGCTCCAGGACCAATCTGTTGGTTGTCAAGAGAGGGAAGGCCTTGCCCTCCTCCAGCACGGCCAGCATCTCCGCCCAGGCTTTCACCCTCTGGGGGATCAAGAAGTCGTCCTGCTCCAAGGTAGGCAGAGGCTCGGCCATCCATTCCGGTAAATCCGCCTCCTCCACACCCAGATGCAGGAGCATCCGGGCTTGGGTCTCTTCCAGGCTTGCCAGCTCTTCCTGGATCTCGTTTCTCTGGCGCTCCAAATCTTGGGCCAGCTGCAAGAGCAACTGCCCCCTCAGGGTCTCTTCTTCCGGGGAGCGATCCATGACACCGCTTCCATAGTCGCGGATCTTTCTGGCCAGGCTCCAGCGGCTGTCCTCCTCAGATTCCAACCCTGCATGCTGCAAATAGCGCAAGTAACCGCCTTCCTGGTACAAATGGCCCAGCCTCTCCCACTCCCCCAAAAGGGCCCTTACCTCTTTCTTGTCCAAACCCAAGGCCAAAGGACGCCTCACAGCCACCCAGTCCAGGTTCTGGGCCTCTTCGGTAAAAGGGGAAGGGCAGGAAAAAGCCGGCTGAAGTATCACAAGCTTTTGGAACCACAAGAGAAGCTCCCAAAGAGGCTTTGCCTCCAGGTCTATGTAAGGGAAATAGATAGCAGGTGTTAGTCCGGCCATGGACGGGCTCTTTTGGGCTCCTTCATTCAGAATGGGAACCTAGACTGCGCAGCCCCGGGCCCGGTGGAATCCGGCCCGCATATTGCGGCCCGGCAAAACCGGCCCCCCTCAAAACTTCCAAGATGGTACCACATGATATCATGAGCCCAGCCTATGTGCTAAGGGCAGACCGTCACCTCTGTTCTTAGGCTCGGGACCCAGAGCTTCGGCCTACCGGGCCATCCCTGCTGCTGTATTGACCATGACCCCCTCAGACCATATCATGGCGGCAAAAGAGCCTAATAGCGGCCAGAGTGGTCCTTTTCGTGGGGCAAAGCTCATGGAAAAACAAAAAGCTGCTGAACCCAAAGATTTCATCAGGGAGATCATCCTGGAAGACCTCCGGCTAGGGAAAAACAATGGGAGGGTGGCCACCCGTTTCCCTCCGGAGCCCAACGGGTTCCTTCACATCGGTCATGCCAAGTCCATATGCCTCAACTTTGGAATTGCCCAGGAGTTCGGAGGAACCTGCAACCTCCGCTTCGACGACACCAATCCCTCCAAAGAGGAGACCAGGTACGTGCAGTCCATCATGGAGGACGTGCGCTGGTTGGGCTTCGATTGGGGGGAGAGGCTCTACTTCGCGTCGGATTACTTCGAGCAGCTCTACCATTACGCCCTGGAGCTCATCCGCAAAGGCAAGGCATATGTGGACAGCTCCACCCAGGAAGAAATCCGTGAGATGAGGGGCACCCTCACCCAGCCGGGGAAAGAGAGCCCCTACCGGAACCGCTCCGTGGAAGAAAACCTGGAGCTTTTCGAGCGCATGAGAAAGGGAGAGTTTGCAGACGGAGAGCATGTGCTGAGAGGCAAGATAGACATGGCCTCCCCCAACCTGCTCATGAGGGATCCAGTGCTCTACCGTATCAGGAAGGTGGAGCATCATCGCACAGGAAACAGATGGTGCATCTACCCCATGTATGATTTCACCCACTGCCTCTCAGACGCCATCGAGGGGATAACCCACTCCATCTGCACCCTTGAGTTCGAGGTGAACAGACCCCTTTATGATTGGGTGCTGGACAATGTGAGCGCCCCTTGCCACCCCCAACAGATAGAGTTTGCAAGGCTCAACCTCAGCTACACGGTGCTCAGCAAGCGAAAGCTTATCCAGCTGGTGGAGCAGGGGGTGGTGGAGGGCTGGGACGACCCACGCATGCCCACCATCGCCGGGCTTCGCAGAAGGGGCTATACTCCCGAGGCCATACGGGATTTCTGTGACAGGATCGGGGTTGCCCGCAAAGACAGCCTTGTGGACATAGAGCTCTTGGAGCACTGTGTCCGAGAGGACTTGAACCAAAGGGCGCGCAGGGTCATGGCCGTGCTAAGACCTCTCAAAGTGGTCATAGAGAACTACCCCGAGGGCCAAATGGAGGAGCTAAAGGGCAATTACCACCCGGAGGACCCCTCTTTGGGCTCTAGAGGTATCCCTTTTACCAGGACCATCTTCATAGAGAAGGAAGACTTCATGGAGGATCCTCCCCGCAATTACCACAGGCTGGCCCCGGGAAGGGAAGTGAGGCTGCGCTACGGCTACTTCATAAGGTGCGTGGATCTGGTGAAGGATCCTTCCAGCGGGGAAATCCTGGAGCTTCGCTGCACTTACGACCCCCAGACAAGAAGCGGTTTTGCCCCTGACGGCCGCAAAGTCAAAGGCACCATCCACTGGGTGCCTGCAGAGCATTCCCTGGAGGCTGAGGTGCGCCTGTACGACAGGCTTTTCTTGGCCGAGGACCCCAACCAGGGACAGGATTTCCTGGCCTACCTGAACCCCGGCTCCCTGGAGGTGATCCGGGGGGCCAGGGTTGAGCCCAGCCTAGCCCAGGCCTTCCCAGGGGACCATTTTCAGTTCGAGCGGGTAGGTTATTTCAACCTGGACCCTGTGGAAGGCTCCAGGGGAAGGCTGGTCTTCAACAGAACCGTGCCCCTGAAGGACACCTGGGCCAAGCTGGCCGGCCGCTCTATTTGAGAGCCTTGGCCTCAAGTTGGGCTAATGCAGCCCTGGCCTTCAAAAGCCTGCGGTAATAGGACTCCACTTTCGAGGAGTCCTTGGCCAATGCGGCCTTCAAAAGATCCCCCTCCAGCTCCGCTACCTCGAGCCTCTCATAGTATTCCATGGATTCCTTGAGATGGGCCAGCACGATCTTACCTGTAAGGAGGGGATGATTGTTGGTTACATTGGCATCCGGGAAGCGGGTCCCGTGCTCTAGTTCCACCTCCAGGCCCACCCTGAACTCCTCCAGGGGGACGCGCATCCCCTCTGTGTTTACCTCTTTGAGGATGACGCGGGCTTCCTTCTCTGTCACCTTGGGATTCTTGAGGCGGCTCCAGTCCCTTAGTCCCAAAGCCTTGCAAACCCTTTGCACCTCCCCAGGGGTCACGTATACCGGAATCTCCATATGCACCTCCTCTGGCTGTAGGATTGCCCCCTTTTGGGGCCGGGGCTCACTGTATGCCAAACTTCTCCATCAGGATTTTGGCTGCAACCCGGGTGTCCTCCTTTATCTGAGCAGCCGAGGCTATTAGGGCTTCCCTGATGTCCTGGATTCCCAGCTCGTAGATCTCCTCCACCCCTTGGGGGCCTATTTTAGCCGGGACCCCGAAACCCATGGAGTCTATATTGTCTTGGGGTTCGATGAGGCCGTATTCTTTCTCCAAAATAGCCACCACAGGCTGCACCTCGGGCTCCCCGCTTATGATGGCCCTTAGCATCTGCCCCACCGCCTTGGCAGGCCCCACAGAAGCACTGTGCCCTGTGGCCTCCACGAAATGGGTTCCCCCCTTCTTGGCCTGCTCCAGTATGGCCCCTATCCGGGACGGGTCAACCCCCTCGGCCTCCAGAAGAAGATCCAAAGGGATTCCCCCCACTGAGAAAAAGCGGGGGCTTACCACCATTGAGTCCCCGTGGTCTCCGAAGACAATGCCTTTCATCTCGTTTCCCGAGATTCCCAGTTCCTTGGCCACCGCGTAGCATATGCGCCTGGCATCCAGGTTCCCGGCCTGTCCCATGACTTTTTGCCGGGGGAAGCCGCTTACCTTGTACCCCACCCAGGTCATGGTGGTGACGGGGTTTCCCATGAAAACCAAGACAGGAAGTCTCTCAGGATCGCATCCACCGTAGAGTTTTCTTATCTCCAAGGCTGTCTGGGCTATGATCTCGGTGTTTACCTGGAGGAGATCCCTCCTGCTCTGCCCCTCTCTCCTGGGCACCCCCGCCCCCACAAAGATGACATCCAAGCCTGCCATGTCCTCCACCTTGTTGGTGCCTATCAGCCTGGGCCTTCTGGTGGCGTTGGCCTTTAGATCCTCTATCCAGGCTCCAGCACGGTTGGGGTAATCCGGACGGGGGCGGCCATAGAAGACGATCTCCTTGCCCAGGCCCTCATCCACCAGAAAGACCACAACGTCCCTGGAGACATTCCCAAACCCCCAGACCCCTATGCGGTCCATCTCCCTGGGTCTCTCCACCAGGAAGCAGCCCCTCTCAAGCCCCATGTCTCCCATCTGCACCTCCCCGACCATCTTCAGAATCCTCCATGATGATACAATCCCACCGCAAGGCCGTTTGCAGGCCCTGCACTCGCCCCCCGCTGGGGACTCAACCCTTAAGCAGGCCTCCTCCCCTCTTGGTGCGCTCATCATGAATGCGTTTCTTGATGCGACCCAGCCACTTGCGCACGTCTATCTCCTTGGGGCAGACCTGGGTGCAAAGCCCGTGGCCCTTGCAGCCCCAGATCCCGTGCTCCTTGTCCAAGAGCTCCATTCTCTCCCTTGAGGCCTGGTCCCTTGAATCAAAAAGATATCTGAAGGCCCTGAGCAAAGCGGCGGGGCCCAGAAATTCCTCGTCTTTTGAAGTTACGGGACAGGCGGCGCTGCAGCACCCGCAAAGGATGCATCTTATGGCCTCCTCAAAGCTCTCCCTCTCCGCTGGGCTCTGGAGCCTTTCTTTTTCAGGGGCCGCCTCCCCGGCTATGAGATAGGGCTTGACCGCTCGGTACTTCTCAAAAAAAGGACCCAGATCCACCACCAGATCCCTTAAGACGCGGGAATTGGGAAGGGGCTCCAAGGTGATAAGCCCATCTGGATAGTCTTTGAGGAGCCTCTGGCAGGCAAGAGCGCACACACCGTTTATTCTCATGGCATCTGAGCCGCATATGCCGTGGCCGCAGGAAGCTCGGAAGGTAAGGGAGGGGTCCTGCTCCCATCTTATCCTGTTCAAGCAGTCCAAAACCCTGTCCCACGGCTTTGCCTTAAGCCGGAATTCCTGATAACGGGGTTGCAATTCACAGGCAGGATCCAGTCTAAACACACGGAATGTCACCAGCATGGCCCAGGGCTCCTCAGTACTTGCGCTCCTGCGGGGAGAAACGGGTCACCCTCACCGGCTTCCACTCTATCCCAACCTTCTGGCCCTCCCAGAAGGCCAGGGTATGCTTAAGAAAGCGGGCGTCATCCCTCTGGGGGAAATCCTCCCGGAAATGAGCCCCTCTACTTTCGGTTCTTACCATGGCGCTTTCCACCAGCACCTCTGCCAAAAGAAGCATGTTTTCAAGCTCCAGGGCTTCCACCAGCTCCAGGTCATAGGAAGCCCTTCCCCCTTGCAGGCCCAGCCTGGCCATGCGCTCCCTTAGCTCCAAGACACCTTCCCGGGCTGCCAAAAGCCCTTTTTCCTCCCTGAAAACAGAACAGTTTTCCATAAGAAGACCCTGCAGATCGGCCCTAATGGCAGGCACTCGCTCTGGACCCCCAGCCCGCCTCATTTTTACTAACCTTTCAGGCTGATCCGGCCCTCCCTTTGAGTTCGGCTCAGGGGCCTCCAGGATCCAACCGGCCATTGCTTTTCCGGCTCTTCTTCCGAAAACCACCAGGTCCAAAAGAGAGTTGCAACCAAGCCTGTTGGCCCCGTGCACCGAAACGCAGGCACACTCCCCGGCCGCGAAAAGCCCCGGCACGGCTCTGCCTTTCCCATCCCCCAAGACCCTCCCATCCACATCCGTGGGGATGCCGCCCATGAAGTAATGGCATGTGGGCTCTACAGGGATGGGCTCCAAGGCAGGGTCCACACCGGCATAGATTCGGGCAAAGGAGGCCACCTCCCAGAGCCTTTCCTGTATGCGATCCGCCCCTAAAGTGGTAAGGTCCAGGTGCACGTAAGGCTCCCCGCCCACCCCTCTGCCTTCCTGGATCTCCCTCAAAATGGCCCTGCTCACTATATCCCGCGGAGCCAGATCCAGGATGCTGGGGGCGTATCTGGCCATGAACCTCTCCCCAAGCCCGTTTCTGAGAACCCCCCCCTCCCCCCTGGCAGCCTCGCTTAAGAGGATGCCAACCCCTCTTAGGCCTGTGGGGTGGAACTGCACGAACTCCATGTCTTGGAGGGGTACTCCCTGCCTGAGGCTCCCTGCAAGACCGTCACCCGTGTTCCCCGAACAGTTGGAGGTGGTGCGAAACATCCTTCCCGCACCGCCTGTGGCAAGCAAAACCGCCTTGGCCCAGACCCTGTGGGCTTCAGCCTTGGCAAGATCCAAGAGCCAAGCCCCTGCACACCTCCCACCTTGGAAGATCAGATCCAAAAGCAGCTGCTCAGAGTAGAATTGAACCCCCATTTTCAGACACTGCTCATAGAGGGTGTCCACGATCACCCTGCCGGTTCTGTCCGAGGCGTAGCAGGCCCTCTTGACCGGGGCCTTTCCCATCTCTTTTGTATGGCCTCCAAAAGCCCTCTGAGCTATGAGCCCTCTGCTGTTGCGGCTAAAGGGCACCCCCATGTGCTCCAGTTCCAGTATGGCCCTTGGGGCGTCCTTGACCATGATCTCCACCGCGTCCTGATCGGCCAGGTAGTCGCTTCCTTTCACGGTGTCGAACATGTGCCATTCCCAGCGGTCTTCCTCCTCGTTGCCCAGGGCTGCGGTTATTCCTCCCTGGGCCGCCCCTGAGTGGGAACGAGTGGGGAAAACCTTGCTCACCACCGCCACATCCGCCTTTCCCGCAAGCTCCACGGCTGCCCTAAGGCCTGCCATTCCAGAGCCAATGATGAGGGCGTCGCAAACCCGTTCCAGGGCTCACCTCCGGGCAGATACTGAGCTCAGTATGGCCAACAGGGGAAAAGCGGTCAAGAATCCAGGCATTGAGAATTAGAAAAGGACTGCGCCGTGGCTCAAGTTCCCCAGGAGCCATCAAGCCCTTTCCCCCGCTTGAGAAACAGGGGAAAGCCCATCATCCACGGCCAGAAGGGAACTGACCCGCGGGCTTGGGGAACAAACCCCCAAGCCCGCCTTGTTTAAGAAACTATCCCTGCCAGATCATGGGCATATCGAAAACGGCTCCGCCAGTACCGAACCGTAGGCACAACCGCTCTTTATACTTATGCTTGAAGGGATATAGCCGTAGCCCTGTCCCAAGCCCTGAGTCCCATAGTAATCCGTGCCACCCACAAAACCGTTCTTGATGGTCAACTTTTCGGTACGGCCTACCTGGCCTGCGATGTAAAGCCGAAAGCTCCATAGGCCCTTGAAGCTCATAGAGGGGACATACGAGCAGTTGGCCCAGACATAAACATCCGCATACCCCCCCCCAGTAATTGGGTGCCCAATTTAGTGCTTTGACACTCAGGGACCCGCCTTCCTCAAAGATCTGTATGGTCAAGGTACCGTCACTGGAGTCATAATATGCGTCAAACGCGTAAGGGTAGGTGACCTTGATCCCATCCACCACTATGGTTGCGGCCCATGAAGAGCCAACCCACATGGCTGCCATTAGTGTCACGGCCAGGCCCGCACCCAGCAGTCCGTTTCGCCTCCCTTTGGTTCTCATTGTGTTTGCCTCCTTGGGATTTACCCGGCCGCCTGCGCAGCGGGGTCTTGAACACCTTGTGCCTTTTGGGGGTAAGGCTACAGTGCTTACCAACCCAAGTCAATCAATTTCCCATGGGTTTTTCAGGGTTGCCAGTATGGCTTGACCCAGTTCATGTCATGAAGCATGCTTGGAATGTCCATAAGGCTGCCTGAGGGATTGGGATAGTAGGGGCTCCCTTTGGAGGTTAGCCTCTTTCACCAGGGAGCCAAGCCAAAGGAAATGGGATAAGTTCCCATCTGAGGGGCAGGGAGGTTCTCCATGAAGGGGCTTCGAGAGGGCTTTTTATTGATCGCATTGGCATTGCTCACATGGCTCACCCCATGGGTTTCGCAGGCTTTCACCGTGGAGACGGCCAAGCTCACCTTTAACTGGACATCACCCTTTCATGACTCGGTCACTGTAAAAGGCACCCAATGGAGCCTGGTTCCCTCTCCGGGCCATGATCTGAAGGTACAGATTGGCCCCTACGAGGAGACCCTTTTCACCGGGAGTTTTTCTTTAAAGGGCTCTAAACTCAACTACAAGCGCTCGGAAGGCTCCGGCATTCGAAAACTGACCATCGACCGTGCAACCGGCAGCTTCAAGATTGTGGCCAAGGGCCTGTACCTTTGGGACCTTTTGAACCCCTTTGTGGTGGCGGCCTCTTTGGTGGGAGGGGACCAGGAGTGTCTGGTCCTACACAATCTCATCCAAAGCCGCAAGAAGTGGACCTTTAAGGCGGCCCGCGGGGATATCCAGAGTGAGACCTGCGCAAAGGCCTCCGGGACCCTTTCTGTGCCGCCCAATAACCTCTTGGAGCAGGAGCCCAATGACTCCGTAGCCCAAGCCCAGATCCTGCCTGGCCCCGGGTACAGCTTGGCAGGGAAAGCGGGTTCCCGGGATTCCTCTTACGACATCCCGGATCCAGACTATCCAGGCTACTGGATCCTGATTCAGGATCTATTCAAGCTTTCGGTCAATGAGCCCTCCAGGATTGTCTTGACCATAGTTGTGGACGACCTGAACAGGAACGACCTGGACCTTTTTCTCTTGAATCCCGAAGGAACCAATGTGCTGGCCCGCTCAGAAGGGGTGCTCTCCACAGAGATGGTGGAAATCACGGCAGCAGGAGAATACCTCCTGGGAGTCTCGGCCTACAGTGGCTCCAGCCCTTACGTGCTTTCCGTGGAGTCGGCCCCGGCAGGAGGAGCTGGAGTCGGGGGGAGCATCCCCCCTGATGCTGAGTTCGTGCCGGGAGAGGTGCTTCTAAAGCGCAAGCCCGCACCCAAGTCGGGCCTGAAAGTGGACCCCGGAACCCTGGGTTCCCGTCACGGGCTTAGTTTGAAGAAAACTCTCCCCCCTGATGTGGAGCTCTACCAGGTGGAGACGGCTTCATTGGAACTGGAAAAAAGAAAGAGACTGCAGAAGGGGAAGCCCCTGCAGGATGAGCGACATCTGCTCAAGCTATTGACTCTGGATGCCATAAGGCGCCTTAGGCTGGACCCTGACGTGGAATATGCTGAGCCCAACTACATAAGGAGACCCTGCATCACCCCCAATGACACTTATTTTGGTTACCAGTGGCACTACAACCTCATAGGGCTTCCTCAGGCCTGGGATGTGAGCACGGGCCAGGAGGACATAATAGTGGCAGTGCTGGACACCGGGGTGCTCAAGGAGCACCCTGACATGGCCGGGAGGCTCAAAGAAGGATACGACTTTGTAAGCAGCTCTTCCATGTCCAATGACGGAGACGGAATAGACCCAGACCCAGAGGATCCAGGGGATGATCCCAGGGGCAATAGCAGCAGCTTCCATGGAACCCATGTTTCAGGCACCATTGGGGCTGCAACCAACAACTCGGCCGGGGTGGCTGGCGTGACATGGAGAGGCAAGATCATGCCCGTCAGGGTTCTTGGGGTGGGCGGTGGAACCGATGCCGACATATCCCAGGGCATAAGGTACGCGGCGGGGCTCTCAAATGCATCGGGCACTCTCCCGGCTCAGCGGGCCCAGATAATCAACATGAGCCTGGGGGGGACCGGCTACAACCAGACTCTTCAAGACGCCGTGAGCGCAGCCAGAGGGGTCGGGGTGATAGTCATAGCTGCAGCCGGGAACAACAACTCAAGCACCCCTTTCTACCCGGCTGCTTGTGAAGGGGCTGTGGCGGTCTCGGCGGTGGATGCCTCAGGCCAAAAGGCGCCCTATTCCAACTACGGCACCTGGATAGACGTGGCGGCCCCGGGTGGAAACGTCTCTGTAGATTTAACAGGAGACGGCTACGGCGACGGGGTCTTGAGCACCTTGGCAGATCAGGCCAACAAGACCATAACCGGCTACAACTATGTGTTCTACCAAGGCACCTCCATGGCAAGCCCCCACGTGGCCGGGGTGGCAGCCCTGATGCTGGCTGTGAACCCGGCCCTCACCCCTGAGGACCTGGACTCCCTCCTTGCGGGAAACCACCAATCAGCCCCGGGGGTTAGAATAACCAGAGACATAGGGGCCCAGGGGAAGGACGTGCTTTACGGCCACGGGCTCATAGACGCCCCCCTGGCCTTGGCCGCAGCACAGGCGATTGCCGGAGGATCAGGGGGGTCCGGCTCCATTTTGTCCTTGTCGGCCGAGAGCATCAACTTCGACAGCTTTCTTGATACCCTCTACCTGGATGTCAGCAACCGAGGAAGCGGAACTCTTACCATCACAGGGGTAAGCCCGGACAAGCCCTGGATCAGCGTGAGCCCCACCTCAGGCACCGCGCCCCTTAGGCTTATGGTGTCTGTGAACAGAACAGGGCTTGCGGAAGGTGAATACTCAGGCCTGATAACCGTCAACTCAGACGCCACGCGAGGGGATCCTACCGGATCGGTGGAAGTCTCCTTGAAGGTTGTCTCAGGCCCCCTGGAGGGAGATGTGGGAACCCTTTATGTCCTGGCTGTGGACCCGGAGACTTTCTTCACTGTGGCCGAGGCAATAACGGATTCCCAAGGCCATTATTCCTACCTCACACCCTTTTTGCCCGAAGGGGAGTATCTCTTTTTCGCCGGGACCGACAGGGACGAGGACGGCTGGATCTGCGATACAGGGGAGGCCTGCGGGTATTATCCGGATCCGGTGCAGGTAAGTAGAGGGGCCCCAACCCTGGGCATAGATTTTCTGGTGGCCAACATGGTCAACATTCAATCAGCCGGAGCAGCCCTCAAGGAGACAAGCGGCAGGGGTTTTCGCCGCGTCAGGTGAGGCCTTGGAGTAAGGCTTGGGGGGCAGGTAGGAGCCCGGGTCTGCACGAGAATTTCGGGGGAAGCGTCCATGGAAGAGGTCCACAGGACTTATTGCGCCAGGATGGACCACGGGGGTTGCGGCCTCCTGGTGACTGTCAGAGACGGCAAGGTGGTGAAGGTGCAGGGGGACCCGGACTCGCCCATAAGTCTGGGGTTTGTCTGCCCCAAGGGCCTGGCTGCGGCAGAAAGGGTTCATCACCCTGACAGGCTTCGCGTGCCCCTTTTGAGAAAGGGTGCCAGGGGAGAGGGCGCCTGGGAGGAGATAAGCTGGCCCAGGGCCCTGGAGATCCTCTCGGCCAAGTTCAGGGAGGTCATAAACCAGTTCGGGCCCCAGGCTCTGCTTTTCGCACAAGGGGCTCCCAAGGGTTTGGAATTTTGGATCATGATGAGGCTGGCCAATGCGCTTGGCTCTCCCAACGTGGCAGGCATAGGGAACATGTGTCACATGCCCAGGGAGATCTCCTCGGTCATCACCTTCGGCTTTTGGCCTGAGGTGGACTATGACCACCCACCGGCCTGCATAGTGCTTTGGGGAAGCAATCTGGATCAGACCAACGAGGAGGCGACCATCTCCTCCAGGTTAAGGAGGGCCTTGGACAGGGGAAGCCGCCTTCTGGTTGTGGACCCAAGGCCCACCCGCATGGCCAAGAAGGCTGATCTGTGGCTGAAGCCCAAGCCTGGCTCTGATCCGGCCCTGGCCATGGGCATCATGAAGGCCATGGTGGATGAGCAACTGGTGGACACGGAATTCCTCCGGGACTGGAGTGTTGGGTACGATGATCTGAGAAAGCGCCTGGAGGAGTACCCACCGGAGCGCGTGGAGGAGATGACCTGGGTGCCTTCCCAGCAAGTGAGGGAAGCTGCCAGGCTCTACGGGGGATCCAAGCCTGCGGCCATACAGATGGGAAACGCCCTGGAGCACACTGCCTGGGCTCACCAGAGCTGCAGGGCTGTTGCCTGCTTGATGGCCCTGGGGGGGAACCTGGAAGTGCCAGGGGGAAACATCAGGCCTTCCCCGCCCAGCTGCATTCCCCCAAGGGACCTGGTGCTGGCCCACAGACTCCCTGACCGAAGAAAGAGGATGCTCAGCTCCTCCTGGAACCTGCACCCTCTTCTGGCCACCGTGCCTGCCCAGGTGGCGACCCTGGCCATGCTCAGGCAGGAGCCTTACCCCGTCAAGGCAGCCTACCTCCAGGGCACCAACCCCATGCTCAGCTATCCGGGTTCCAGCTCTGTGAGGGATGCTCTGGAGAAGCTGGATTTTCTGGCCGTGGCCGACATCTTCATGACCCCCACCGCGGCCCTGGCTGACTTGGTGCTTCCCTCTGCCACGCACCTGGAGTTCGACGACATCGGGAACTACGGACTGCCCAAGAGCTTCATACTGGCCAGGCCCAAGGTGGTGCAGCCTCCTGGAGAGGCCTGGCCGGATCTTCGCATCCTCAACGAGCTGGCCAGGAGCCTGGGTTTGGGGGAGCTGTTCTGGAAGGAGGAGACAGAGCTGCTGGAGCAGGTCCTGGCCCCAGCTGGCCTCACGTACAGGCAGTTCAAGGAGTCCCTGGTGCTGTGGGGCACCCCGGCTTACAGGACGTACCTGGAGAGAGGCTTCAACACCCCTTCTGGGAAGGTGGAGCTCAGGTGTGACCAACTGGCCCAAAGGGGGCTGGACCCCTTGCCCGGTTCCCCAGAACCCCAGGACCAGCAGTGGGCCCCCTCCCCACAGTTCCCATTTCTCCTGACCAGCGCCAAGGACCCGGTTTACTTCCACTCGGCATACAGGCAGATTCCCTCTCTTAGGAAGATCTCCCCCGAGCCCTGGGTGGAGATCTCCCCCGAGGCAGCCTCCTTGCTGGGGGTTGCCCAAGGGGACTGGGTCTGGGTGTGCACCCCCAGGGGCAGGATCAGACAGCGGGTGCGTCTGGTGGAGGGGCTCGACCCCAGGGTGGCTTGCGGGGCATACGGCTGGTGGTTCCCCGAGAGGGGCCACCAGGACCTTTTCGGATGGGAGGAGTCCAACCTGAACTTTCTCACCAGTGCGGATCCCCCCTTTGACCCTTTGCTGGCCAGCGTCAACCTGAGGGGGATCCCTTGCTCCCTGGAGAAGGCCTGAGTCTCCTCATGATCATGGAAACCAAGCTGCGGGAATTGCTGAGCACCTGCAGGATCCCCTCAGGGTCAAGCTGGTCCCAGTGGGCGCCGGCGCAGACCACCACGTTGCCTCCCAAGGCTGCCGACAGGGTCTCGGCAGCCTCCTTGACCAGGTGGTCCTCCTTGTGGCCGGGATAGGTGAAGACCGAGACAGTGCTGCTGGTCTTGTGGGGATCACTGAGGCTGGGCCTGGGCAGGGCCATTCCCACGGCCCCTATGTGGGGCCTTTCACCTCCCCAAATGCAAACCAGCCAATCCTTTTCACCAACACGGGTCACTCTGGCATCAAGGTCGTAGCGCCCTGTACGGGTCCTAACTGTGAAGAACTTGGGTATCCTTTTGCCCCCACCCATGAGGGCCTCCCTTGGGAAAAGCGGATTGGAGCCAAAATCTTAGCAAAAAGCCATAGCCAGGTCCACCACGGCCAAAACCTCCAGCCCGCATTATTCAAAAGCAGTGGATAATGCGGGCTATCTTAATGACATGTTTGGACAAACCGGTCCATACTCAAAAATACCCGCTTTTTGGTTTTAGATTTGGTCCTGGTTCGAGACGGAATATGCCAAAGCCTGAGTGGGGGCTTGGGAGCCTAGCCACGTCTGCCCACTTGCAATCCATTCTGGCTTGGGCTACCTTGCGGTTGTTCTTGGCAGTTATATGGAGGCTTGGGAGCAGTTCCCATGAGCATAATAGCAGGAGTCTTGGAACTTCTTGTGATGCTGCTTCTGGTAAGGCTTCTGGTAAGGCCGGCTGAGGCCTTTTTCCACCCCATGTACAGGCTGCTTTACAAGATCACGGACCCCATTCTTCTGCCCTCCAGGTACCTGACCAAGACCCAGGCCCAGGGAGTCCTGGTGACGGTGCTGGCTCTTACGGTCTTGAAAGGAGCCCTTTATTCCGCTTCCGGGCAGATGGGGCTTGCCAGGGGAATCGGACAAAGCTCTCTGGAGTTGCTTCATCTCCTATTCCAGGCCTATATGGTACTTTGGATCGTGGCTCTATTGGGGAGCCAAACCTATGGAAATCCTTTGGGACAAATGGTAGCCAGGGCCTTTCTTCCACTGGATTCCCTGTTGGGCTATCTGGGGTTTCCCAGGCGAAGGATCCTTTTGGGTTCCTTGCTGCTGCTTTGGGCTCTTTTCGTGCTCTTTGCCGCGCTGCTGAGGGGCTTTTTCATACTTAAGGATTTTCCTCCCCCTGAGCTCTTTCTGGCAGGCTTTTTTGAGGGGCTCCTTCTTTTTATTGGTCTTTTCCCATTTCCGGGCTTTTTCTCTTTAGTCCTGGTGGCAGGTGCCCTTTTGTCTTGGGTGAACCCAGACCCTAGAAACCCTGTTGTTAACGCCATCTACGGCATATCGGAGCCGCTTCTTGCCCCTTTCAGGAGGTTCATACCCAACCTTGGGGGCATAGATTTCTCCCCCCTGGTGGCTCTGCTGGCCTTTCAGATTCTGGGAAGCGCTGCCCAGCAGTTGGTACTGCAGGTTTTCAGGAGCATGAGTTGAACTGCGCAAAGCCCCCCTGTACCGGGCATCTTGAGGCCATGAGCCGGCAAGGAACTCATTGCCTGTTCTAGCGACCCGTGGTAAGTTCCCGGAAGGTATTCCTCTCAATTCAGGAGAAACCAAATGGGAGAATGGAAAAAGACCGGTTGTGTGCTTTGCGCCCAGAACTGCGGCCTGGAAGTCCTGGTTGAGGGGAACCGTATGGTGCGGGTCAGGCCTGACAGGGAAAACCCCAGAAGCCAGGGATATGCCTGCCGAAAAGGGCTCAATGTGCTCCACCACCATCATCACGCAGACAGGCTCTTTTATCCTTTGAAAAGAACACAGGAAGGGTTCCAGCGCATCTCTTGGGATCAGGCTTTGGGGGAGATAGGGGCCAGGCTGAAATCCATAGTGGAGCTTTACGGGCCAAAGGCCGTGGCTTACATGGGAGGGGGAGGCCAGGGATGCCATTTCGAGGCCGCCTTTGGGGTGAGGCTTCTTAGAGCTCTGGGTTCCAAGTACCATTACAGCCCCTTGGCCCAGGAGCTGACAGGAAATTTCTGGGCCTGGGGAAGGGTCACAGGCAGGCAGTATTTGTTCGGTGTGCCGGACCACGAGCGCACGGAGGTGCTCTTGGCCCTGGGCTGGAACGGCATGCAAAGCCATCAGATGCCCCAGGCCAGAAGGTTTCTGACTGCCATGGCCAGGAATCCGGACAGGACCCTGGTGGTGGTGGATCCACGCCTCAGCGAAACAGCCCGCATAGCAGACATACACCTGCCCGTAAGGCCGGGCACTGACGCTCTATTGCTCAAGGGGATGATCAAGATCCTGCTGCAAGAGGGCTGGGAGCACAAGGACTATCTGCTTAGGTGGGTTGAGGGGTATGAGCAGGTGGCCAACTGGTTCCAAGGATTCGACCCCGAGGAGGCCTGTAGGGTCTGTGAGCTGGATTATCAGAGGGTGAAGGAAGTGGTGCGGCTCATGGCCACCAGACGTTCCTCGCTGCATCCGGACCTAGGGGTGTTCATGAACAGGCACAGCACTGCCACAACATACCTGGCCATAGTGTTTTTGGCCCTTTGCGGCCGGATCGGCACACCTGGGGGAAATGTCTTTTGCGGATATCTTATGCCCATGGGGGCCCACACCGACGAGAGGGACCCTGGAAATTGGAAGACCGTGGTAACAGGGTATCCGGCCATAATGGGCACCTATCCACCCAATGTGATGCCCGAGGAAATCCTGAACGATCACCCCGAGAGACTAAGGGCGGTTGTCTGCACCCAGTCCAACCCGCTTCGCTCTTACGCGGACACCACTGCTTATGAAAAGGCTTTCTCCAAGCTGGAGCTGCTTGTGACCTGCGAGCTGGCCATGACCGAGACGGCGGCTTTGTCCCACTACGTACTTCCGGCCCGTTCAGGGTATGAATCCTGGGATGGGACTTTCTTTGCCTGGAACTTCCCGGAAATCTACTTCCAGATGAGAAGGCCTGTGGTGCAGCCAGAGGGAGAGAGATTGGAGGTGAGTCAGATTCTCGTGGGCCTGGCAGAACGGATGGGTCTTATTCCTCCTATTCCCCAAGAGCTCCTGGAGGCGGCCCAAAGCCGAGACAGGCTCAGGTTCGGGGCCATGCTCATGGGGCTTGCCAGATCAGACCAGAAGCTTCGTTCCAATCTGCCCTTTGTGCTGGCCCAAACCCTTGGCAGGCAAATGGGCTCGGCCAACTTGGCGGCTTTGTGGGGCCTTCTTTCGGGAGCCCCGGCCCAATTCAGACAATGGGCTGCACGGGCCGGGTTTGACCCAGGCCCGGCCATGGGGGAGCAGATCTTCCAGGCTCTCATGGATCACCCTGAGGGGCTTTGGATAGGCCGGTGCGATCCTGAGGAGAACCTCTCGGTCCTGTGCACCCAAGATGGCAAACTGCACATCCATATACCCGAGATGGAAACCTGGATCCTCTCCATCACTCCCCAGTCAGAATCCATGGCTTTGGGAAAGGAGATGAAGGGCTGGCCCCTCATCCTCATGGCAGGGCGCCACATGGACACCAATGCCAACACCCTCATGCGGGATCCGGCCTGGAACCAGGGCAAGAGAGCTTGCACAGCTGCGGTGCATCCCGAGGATGCCGCCAGGCTGGGACTCCAAGACGGCCAAATGGTTCGCGTGGTCACAGAGGCCGGCTGGGTGGAAATAGAGCTGGAGGTGGACGAAAGCTCAAAACCGGGAACGGTTATAATCCCCCACGGCTTCGGGCTGGTCTACCAGGGCAGGCAACATGGGGCCAATGTGAACCGGCTTACAAGCTGCAAACACAGAGATCCCCTGGCAGGGACCCCACTTCACAGGTTCGTGCCTTGCAGGCTGGAGCCCGCAGGGAATCAACTGAACCACGCGGTAAAGGAAGGAGAAGGCATCTCATGAAAGCGACTGGCTCCACAGGCATATCCGGCGACCCTGCCAGGATATGCGGGATAGGGCTCGAGGATTACATCCGCAAGGTAAGGGCCTTCCATGGGTACGCAGCTCCTGGGATGATCCTAGGGGGATTCATGGTGGACCTGGCAGTGAGCCATATTCCGGAGGGTATGCTCTTCGACGCCATCTGCGAGACACCCAAGTGCCTTCCGGATGCCATACAGTTGCTCACCCCCTGTACAGTCGGGAACGGCTGGCTCAGGATCCTGAGCCTGGGTCGCTTCGCCCTGGTCCTGTATGACAAGAAGGGGGGGGAGGGGGTTCGGGTGTACGTGGACCCCTCCAGGCTGGCTCCCTGGCCCATGGCAAGGGATTGGTTCCTGAAGGTGGGCCCCAAGGAGAAAAGGGATCTAGAGGAATTGGTAAGTATTCTCTGCAAGATGGGCCCCGGGCCCCTGGGAGTCCAGAGCGTGAGGGTGGAGCCCGGGTTTCTCAGACTGAGCCGCCACAGGGAGTTCTCCATTTGCTCCCGCTGCGGGGAGTCATACCCAAAAGACGACGGGCCTGTGTGCCTCGGGTGTCAGGGCCAGGCCCCGTATAGCCCAGTTTTCCCTTTGCCTGGTAAGTGAAATGATCGGGCTGCTGGAACATTATGAGAGCATTTCCTCCTTGGCCATGGCCCTGAGGCAGGGAAAGCTGACAGTGGAGGAGTTGGTTAATTCTTGCCTGGAGAGGATCCAGAGCCTGGAGCCAAGACTGGGCGCCTTTCGGGTGGTGTGCCGGGAGGCCGCCGTGAGGCAGGCCAGGGCTGCCCAGGAGAGCCTGGCAGCAGGGAGGGACCTGGGCCCTCTGCACGGAATCCCACTGGCAGTCAAGGATCTCTTCGATGTGGCAGGCATGGTCACATCAGCGGGATCACGCCTTCTGGAAGGCAACCTGGCCAAGAGGCACGCAGGGGTGGTCAGAAGATGCCTCCAAGCAGGGATGGTCCTTGTGGGCAAGACCAACACTGTGCAGTTCGCCTACGGGGGGGTGGGAATAAACAGGGATCACGGCACACCCAGAAACCCCTGGTGCACCGAGCATTACGCCCCAGGGGGCTCCAGCAGCGGCTCTGCGGTGGCAGTAGCATCGGGTATGGTACCAGCGGCCCTCGGAACAGACACGGGGGGCTCAGTGCGCATCCCAGCAGCTCTTTGCGGTGTAACCGCTCTCAAGACAACCGTGGGCCGGGTGAGTCGTGCCGGGGTTTATCCCCTCAGCTGGACCCTTGACTCGGTGGGGCCCCTGGCCAGGCACGTGGAGGATGTGGCCATCCTCTACGAAATGATGGCCGGGCCAGACCCTGAGGACCAATCCACATGGAGGCAGCCTCCTGTCAAGCTTCGGCCCGGCTCCGAGCCGAACCTCAAGGGGGTGAGGCTTTTTTTCCCCAGGACGGAGTTCTGGGAGGACCTGGACCCGGAGCTGGAAAAGGCAGTCACCCAATGCGGGGAGGTGTTGCGGAACCTGGGGGCTAACCTGGATGAGATGGAGTTCCCAGAGGCCCGAGAAGCATGCCGGATAGCCCAAAAAGGCCTCATAATAGCTTCCGAGGCTTATTGTGCCAACAGAGACTGGGTGGAGGAGCACTTCCAAGAGCTGGATCCGGTGGTGGCCTTTCGCATAGTCAAGGGCAAGGATATCCCTGCCCACGAGTACATACGCACATTGAGGGAAGTGGGGGAGCTGAGGCTGAGATCGCTGGAGACACTGCAGCATGCGGATGCGCTGCTGGTGCCCACAACCAGGATCCCGGCCTTGCCAGTGAGAGACCTGGAGGGCTCCATAGAAGCTTACGCCTTGGCCAACTGGGGGTATCTGCGAAACACCTCCATAGGAAATGTTCTGGACCTCTGCGGGCTGAGCGTGCCTTGCGGGTTGACTTCCAAGGGACTTCCCATGGGACTCATGATCTATGGAAAGCCCTTTGAGGAGGACATGATCCTGCGCATTGGGATGGCTTTTCAAAAGGTCACCCAGTGGCACAGGATGAGGCCCCGGTGCTGTGCGGCTCATCTCCAAGGCAAGGGCTCAGGAGGGTGAGTTCCAGAAGCGATCCGCCCTGGTGAAGCTGCTTTGGCCAGGGTATTTCAGGTGGTGCTCAGGGAGGGGACCATGGATTTCAAGGCCCATCTTCAGACAGCGTGGGAGATGTCCTGGAAGTTTCTCGTCCCGCTGGTGGTCAACACACTGGTCATGGTTGTGGTGGGGGTGGCAAGCCTGGGCATACTGGCACCGGTGACGGCTGCAGGGTACACTCAGTCCCTGCTGTTGGCCCTCAGGCAGGGGAGGGAGCCCAAAGTGGGGGACCTCTTCTCCGAGATGCGGCTTTTCCTGCCCCTTCTGGGGTTTTCCATAGCAGCCGCGCTGGCCTTGCTGATCGGTTTCTGGATATTCTTCATCCCTGGGACTCTGGTGGCCGTTGCCCTGGTGTTCTGCTGTCTTTACCTTCTACCCCTGATGACAGACCAGAGGATGGGCATCTTGGAGGCCCTCAGGGAAAGCTTCTCAATGGGCATGGAGAACGTCTCTGAGCACATTGTGGTGGCGGCCATCTTTGTGGTGATAAGCGCTCTGGGCAGCTCCGTGATGCTGGGAGTGCTCCTCACCCAGCCCTTTGCCACGCTCTTTCTCCTTTCCGTTTACGAGGAGAAGATGAGGGCCAAAAGGATTTCTTCCACCCCCAGGGCATAGTCCCCCTTGTCCAAACGAGGCCAGCCTGGGGGCCATGGAACCAGCCCACATTGTTCATGATCAGTGGATGGTCTGGGCTATCTTAATGGGGTTTTTGGGCAAGCCGGTCCATGCTCCAAAACCCCCTGATTTTCGGTTTCCGGGGGCTTGGGGGCTTGAGCCCCCCAAAGTCACAGGATTTGGAGAATAATCAGGGCTAGAACTAGTCACTTGGGGCCTGGGATTGTGTTGGAGTGGAGCAGCTCCCCAGGCTCCTTGCCTTGTCTAAGTTTGCCCTGGTACAGGAGGTTGTTTCTAACCGGTCCTGTGTAGCCGCCCCTGGGACTGGTTGGCTCTGAGCCCGCCTCTTGGTACCAGAGCCACATGTCCCCGTTTTGAGTATCAAAGATGAAAATTTTGGGGAACACCCGAGTGGTGGGGTCTCCCACCTGTATCAGCATGGCCTGATATCGGCCCGGTGCTTGTGCCAAGGATTCCGCTGCCGCGCAAAGCAGACACAGGATCGTCCCCAGAATCAAAGCCTTCCTCATGGCGCCCTGCCTCCCATGTTTCATTCTTGCTTGGCCAACAGAACAGATGCATCTTCTCCCGGCAACCCCTTTTCTCTTGAGGGGTTACTCATTCTACCCCGGGGTTCTTCCTAAGGGGGATAGGAGTTGCTCCCAGCCTTGGCTGCGGGAAAAGGACCAAAGGCCGACCTATCAGTCCACACTGTTCATGCTTAGTTGACAGCGAGGGCTATCTTGATGATATGTTGGGATAAACCAGTTCATGCTCAAAAAAACCTGCTTTTCGGTCTCAGATCTGGCCCTGGGTTGAGTCGGCATATGTCCAAGGGTACGCGGGCTTGGGGGCCTAGCCCTCAAACGCACAGACTTTGGGGAATAATCCGGTTTAGGCTCCAATGCCTCCTCCGGGTAAAACCCAGGCCAAAAAGAAAAGGGCCTGGTACCAGATCCCAGGCCCTCTTAGAACTCAAAGTGGCTGGGGGACCTGGATTCGAACCAAGATTCACGGAGTCAGAGTCCGTTGTCCTGCCGTTGAACGATCCCCCAACGCCAAAAGAAGATAACCCAACTGGCCTGGGACGTCAACCGTCTGGTGCCCCACGGCCCCCTTGGCCTGGCTTGCGGTTCCTCTCACATTTGGTGGTTCGGATCCCCACAGCCCCCAGTCTTCTGTCCAGCCCTTGGATGTCCAATCCCTTTATGGCAACCCTCTTGTTCCTGGATGACTCCCCGGAGACTATCTCTACATCCCCCTTGGAGACTCCCAGGAATTTGGCCAGGAAATCCCGAAGGGCCTTGTTGGCCTTGCCCTCCACAGGGGGTGCTGCGAGCCTCACTCTGAGGGCCCCCTCCATGACTCCAGCCAGCCCGTTGGCGGAGGCCCTTGGTTGGACTCTCACCCGGAAAGCCACCCAGCCCGGCTCAGAGTCCACTCTCAGCATTAGCCCCTCTTCCACTCCTCATGCCCCCTACAAGCCACAGTTAGGCACAGAAACTCGCCCATCGCCTTTTCAGCCTGGGGTGGGCTAGGGCCCTGTGAGCCTGCGTATGTCCAGGAGCCTGTCCAACTCCTCCTGGGGCATCAGCCCTTTTTCCCTTGCCAGCTCCCGCACTGTCTTTCCCAGACGCAGGGCCTCCTGGGCAAGGCTTGCGGCAGCATCATATCCCATGACCGGCGCCAAAGGGGTGACCAGGGCCAGGCTGGACTCTATGAAGGAAAGGGCCCTGCGCTCGTTGGCCCTTATCCCCTTTACACACTTGTCCGCCAGCACATCACAAACGTTTCCCAGTATTCGGATGGACTCCAGGAGCCTCTCGGCCATGATGGGCATCATGGTGTTAAGCTCCAGCGTGCCGTGCTGACCCCCAATGCACACCGTGAGATCGTTTCCCATGACAGCTGCAGCCACCATCATGACGCACTCGGGAATGACCGGGTTGACCTTCCCGGGCATAATTGAACTTCCAGGCTGTAGCTCAGGGAGAGTTATTTCCCCCAGAGCTCCGTGGGGGCCTGAATTCATAAGACGCAGATCATTGGCTATCTTCATGAGGCTGGTGGCAAAAGCCTTGAGCTGCCCGCTTGCCTCCACCAAACCATCCTTGCTTCCCAGGGCCTCGAACAAATCAGGGGCCTGTACAAAGGCATGGCCGCTCAGCTCCCTGATGCGTGAGATGGCCAACTCAGCGAAACCTTGAGGGGCATTTAGTCCTGTGCCCACAGCCGTACCCCCCAGGGCCAGCTCCAGGAGGGAGGGTATGGCAGACCTGATGCGGACAATTGCGTGGGCCACCTGGGAAGCGTATCCGCCGAACTCCTGGCCCAAGCGCACAGGGAGAGCGTCTTGAAGGTGTGTGCGGCCCAGCTTGAATACCCCGTCGAACTCCAGGGCCTTTTGCTCCAAGACCTGCTGAAGCTTCCCCATGGCAGGCAGGAGCTCCCCCTCCAGGGCCCCCACAGCCGCCACGTGTATGGCGGTGGGTATCACGTCGTTGCTGGATTGGCTCATGTTCACATGATCGTTGGGGTGCACAAGGGACTTGTCCCCACGCTTTCCCCCCAAGATCTCCACAGCCCTGTTGGCAATGACCTCGTTGGCGTTCATGTTGGTGGATGTGCCAGAGCCTGTTTGAAACACATCCACCACAAACTCCCCGTCAAGCCTGCCCTGCATTACCTCCGAGGCTGCCTGAACAACGGCATTCCCCACCCGAGTCTCAAGAAGACCCAGTTCCATGTTGGCCTGGGCGCAGGCCAGCTTCACAAGCCCCAAAGCCCGGATAAGCTCCCGGGGCACGGGCCTGCCGCTTATGGGGAAATTCTCCAGAGCCCTCTGGGTCTGAGCCCCATAATAAGCCCAATTGGGCACCCTCACCTCCCCAATGGAATCCCTCTCCACCCTGAAGTTGTTCATCTCCTCCTCCCAGGATTCCGAGCCTTAAGGCAATGGTGTGCTCCCAGATCCCCTCAGGCCTTCCTCCATCTGAAGCTTGCTCCAAGCCTCAATGCCAGTTGCTCCAGCCAGGGGAAAAGCTCTCCCGGGATCCCATGTACCCTGCCTCCCACCAGCACCCCGCACCCGCACATGGAAGAGGCGCCCTTCTCACCACACCAGAGGATCTCCAAGGCCTGGCACCCCCTTGCTAGGGGAATTCCTGGGTCTGTTTCGGAAAAGAGAGGGTACCACACCAGAAATAGCCTGCAGGTCTCTTTCAACATGCTCATTATTGCGGAGCATTTCCTCCTGTCTTTCTCTGCATCAGGCCAGAAGGGCGGATCCACCAGAGCCAGATCCCAGGTCTCCCCTGAGCCCGCCAAACCCTCAAAACCGTCTTTGCAGGCAAAACTTATGGAGGTTCCCGCCCCTTCTGAAATCCCTAAAGCCCGAAGGTGCTCCCGCACTTTCGGGGAGGTGTCGTACAGACCCATGCGGTAATGGAGCCCCCTACCCTGAAGGAATAGGGCCGCCTGGAGCCAGGAAGCGGGGTAAACTCCCCCCGGGCCTCTCACCATGCCCACCAGCCTGAAATAAGGATGGGAAATCAAAGATGCCGGAGGGGGGCGCAATCTGCCCACCCCTTCCCTCCAGGCCCCGCCTTTTCCCAAAAGGTATAAGGCCTCGCCGCAATGGGTCTCCAAGTACCGGAAGGGCTCGGGTTGACGGATCTCCTGCCTGGTCAAAATCTCCAGGGCAGTAAGCAACAGGAAGTGCTTCCACACATCCCCCCTGTTGCCTGCCCTGAGGCCATGTTCGTAAGAATCCTGGCTGGAAACCTTCACGGTCTCATCTTTGGGAAGGCAACTCTGCGCCCCAAGCCTTGGCCAGGATCTTGGCCACATCCGTATTGTCCAAAAGCCCCCTGAATTTCTCGGCCATGGGTCCTTGGGCCATGATCATCACAGGGGTGTGGGTGTGTGTCCCTACGGCCCAGGCTGTGCCTACTTCCCGGCCCAGGATCCGACCCAAAAGAGCTGAAGAATTCATGGAGCCGTATACGTAAAACTCAGTGAACTCCCTGGGGGCAGGGTATCCCAGTGATGGGTCCTTGGCCAGGACTATGGCTGCTTGCTCTTCTGAAATAACAAAGGCGGAGTTCTGCTCTACCTCTCTTTTTAGGGCTGCGGGATCCCCTTTGCTGTCCAGAACCATCCTGAAAAGGGATTTGTTCTGCCGCCCCATGCGCTCGAAGATGGCTTTCTCGTTGAAATTGTACTTTGATTTCCAGGTCTCCCCGCTGGCCAGTTGCACTGGGGCGGGGGGGTTGAAGCTGTTGTACGCAATGGCAAGACCCCCTGTGTCGTGGTCTGCCGTGAGAATCACCAAGGTCCCAGGATCGCTCTTGGCGAACCTCAGGACCACCCCCAGAGCCTCTTCCATTTCCAGCATCTCGTGCAGCACCCCTGCCACATCATTGGCGTGGGCTGCCCAGTCGATCTGGCCCGCCTCAACCATCAGGAAAAAACCCTCTGGGTTTTTTGAAAGCACTTCCAGAGCCTTTTCGGTCATCTCCCCCAGCCTGGGGATGCCTTTCACCTTCTGGGGTTGCCTGTCTATGGCCAAAGGAAAAGCTGTGGCCCCGAAAAGCCCCAGGAGCTTCTGGCTGCCCTCGGGCTTCAGTTCCTTTAATGCCTGGGAGTCGGCCAGAATCACATAGCCTTTTTTCTTGAATTCCTCCAGTAGATCCTTTTCATCTTCTCTCTTGGAAGCTCCCCATCCAGCCTCCTTGGGTGTGGATTTTAGAGCCGGATGTTCCTCAACTCTGGTGCCCTTGGGGATAAAAAACTGGGCTCCGCTGGACAAGGCCACGTCCACCTTTCCCCCTTCCAGGAGCTGAAGGGCTATCTGGGCTTCCATGTCCCTGTGAAGCACCTGGGCGTAAAAGCCTGCGGGCGTGGCATGGGTGATCCTGGTGTTGCTGATGAGGCCTGTGGACTTGCCCTTTCCCCGAGCAACATCCAGTATGCTCTTTACAGGCCTTCCCTCGTGGTCCTTACCTATCATCCCATCGCGGGTCTTGACCCCGCAGGCCAGGGCCGTGGCTGCCGAGGCCGAGTCCGTCACAACAGTCCCGTACTGATAAGTAAGGCAGTAGCCTGTGTTTCCGGATGCCATGAGTAGCTCCAGGTTCAGCTGGCTAGCCTCACCTTTCAGGAACCTGTTGTAGTAAACAAGGAGCCCCACAGCTTCGGGCCCCATGCCATCTCCGATAAAAAGAATTATGTTCTTGGGGGAAGAGGCCTGAAGCAGGGCCGGACACATCAAGACCACAAGGAGGGCCAAAACAACTTGTAATGCTTTTCTAACCTTCTTCATTGCTCAAATCTCCTCTCCATGCTCTGACCCGCCCTTCTCAAGGCTTCCAATCCCATGGATAAGACTTTCACCTCTCTGTGCTGCCCTTTCCTCTTGCACTGGCAAGACCAGAGGCTCTCCGTCATAAACCAGCACTCCCGCCTCCAGCCTGGCCATGGGGGAGAGTTTGTGGATTAATGGGTCGGCCTTGGATCGAATGTGTTTCACCCTGACCCCGCGGGCTGTGAGGTAGTCGGCCAGAAGCCCCCTGTGGCAGTGAAAGGGGTCCACCTCGGCGCACATGACCGCTGTGGTGACAAGCTGTGCATCTTCTTCAAGACGCAGGACAGCCCTTAGGAACTCCTCTGTGGCCATGTGGTCCGCATACCCCCTCATACCGGGATTTCTCAGGGCCGTATTGCGCGAGCCCTCCATGGGCTCCCGGAACCCTCCCAAGGCCCTTCCCTCCCAACGATAGACTATCCCGGCCTCTGCCAAGCCCACCTCCAGTCGTTCCCTTGAGAAATGGGGACTCTTTCTGGAAGCCGGATAGGCCCTCACGTCCACCACCTTGCCTATCCCATGCAAACCAAGCAACTCCAAGAAGGATTCCCAGCTCCTTTTGCCATGCCCTATGGTGAAAATTTCCTTGGCTGGGCGCCCATGGAAACCGCAGGATCCGCCTTCTGCCATTACCTGGGCCTCTTGAGTTCGTAAAAGTACTCGTGACGGGCCAAACCAGCCACATGATCCCAAAGATCCCCGGCCTCCTCCCCTTCTGGGACCCTGGAGATCACAGGACCATAATATGGCACCCTGGAAGGCCCGAAGAAAAGCGTGGGAACCCCGAAGGCCCCTGTGGAGCAGAGCTCCCCGTAAAGTCGCCAGAGCTCCCTGTCCAGCCCCTGGTCTTGGAAAGCCTCTTTAAGCCATTGCTCCGGCAGACCCACCCTTGCCAAAGCCCTCCTCAAGACTTCCTCTTCATCGAGGGGTTCCCCCCTCTCATGCACAGCCTCCCCAAGGGCCCAGTAAAGCTGCTCCAGCTTCAAATCCCCGGCACGCCCTTGAGTCATGCCAAGAAGCCTCATGGCCGCCCGATTGCTCTTGAATCTTTTCATCATGGGATGCTGGGGTTGATCGCGGTTCAGATACTCCAGGGAAAGAATAGCCCATTTCACCTCAACCGACCTTACGGATCGAACCTCCCCAAGCCACTGGGCAACCCTCCAGCTCCAAGGACACAGGGGATCCACAGCCGCCTGAATGGAGGTTACTAGAGCTTCCATAGCTGCCCTCCTCCAGCCAGGATTATTCTGGAATATCCTATGCTGCCTGCCAACTGAATCTCACAATCCCATCACCCTTGCGGCTATTGTCTTCATTATCTCATTGGTGCCGGCAAAGATGGACATGACACGGGCATCTCGCCAGGCCCTTGCAATGGGATATTCTTCACAATAACCGTAACCCCCGAAGAGCTGAAGGCAACGATCCGCCACCCTCATGACCATGTCCGTGGTCCAGTACTTGGCCATGGAGACCTCCAGCACCACGTTTCTGCCTTCCATGTGATCCGCTATGAGCTTGTCCAGGAAGGTGCGGCCCAACTTCACCTCAGTGGCCATCTCCACCAGCTTGAACTGGTTGTGCTGGAACTTGGATATGGGCCTGCCAAAGGCATGCCGCTGCTGGCAATACTGGATGGTCAGGGGCAGGATGTGCTCGGCCAGAGCCACAGCCCCTATGGCCACCATCAGCCTCTCCTGCTGAAGCTTCTCCATGAGCATCTTGAAGCCCTGCCCTTTTTCCCCCAGCCTCTGAGTCTTGGGGATGCGGCAGTCATTGAAAAAAAGCTCTGCTGTGTCCTGGCTGTGCCAGCCTATTTTTTTAATCTTCTTGCCTTTCTCGAAACCAGGAGTGTTTTCTTCCACCAGGTAAAGATCTATGGCCCTGTGGGGTTCCTCCACCTTGGGGTCCCTGGCTGCCAAGACCAGAAGCCCGCAGTTGAGCCCGTTGCTGATAAAGGTCTTCTGGCCGTTTATGACCACCCAGTCCCCCTCCTCCACTGCAGTGGTGCGCATGGCGGCCAGATCGCTTCCTGTGTTGGGCTCTGTCATGGCCACGGCAGTTATGGTGTCTCCCGAGACACATCCGGGCAGAAATTTTTGTCTGATCTCTTCGGAGCCGTACGAGTATATGTAGGGGACCACTATGTCGCTGTGAAGCGGGGCGGCCAATCCCGAGAAATTGGCTTTGGGAAGCTCTTCGGCCACAATTACCGAGTATAGGAAATCGGCTCCCATGCCCCCATACTCTTCGGGTACCCACATGCACAGAAATCCCTGCTCCCCCATCTTTTTCCAGACAGACCTGGGCACTACGCCCTGCTCCTCCCATTCCTCCACATTGGGGACCACCTCCTTCTGGAGGAATTTCCTAAAGGCCTCCCTGAATATCCTGTGTTCCTGGGAATAGTTGAGTATTTCCATGGCTGCCGGCTCCTGTTCTGCGTGCCTCAGATCTCACTTGCCTCTTTGAGCTTTTGCCAGCGCCCTGATCATGGGCTCCATGGAGGATGCGGCATTGGGGAACTCCCTTGCCCCCTCCATGGCATTGATGGCTTCCCAATGCTGGGATACCTCTTCGGCCGAAGGCGGCCTGAGCCCTTCCCCCAGGAGCATGCCCTCTCCTGTGAGGAGGGCCACACGGTTGAAATAGCCCGCCCCCGCATTGTAGATCCTCCCGGTTTCCTTGCACTTCTCCGAGCAGAGATACACTACCAAAGGGGCCACGAACTCCGGATTCAACCTTTGAAAGAGCTCTGCAGGCAGCACGTCCTGAGTGAGGCGTGTTGCAGCCATTGGGGCCACCGCGTTGACCAGCACGTTGTACTTGGCTCCCTCCAGCTTCAGGGCGTTCATGAAGCCTACCAGAGCCATCTTGGCGGCTGCGTAGTTGGCCTGCCCGAAGTTGCCGTAGAGCCCTGCCGAGGAAGTGGTCATGATTATGCGGCCGTAGCCTTGCTCCCTCATTTGTGCAAAGGCCGGACGGGTCACATTGTAGGCTCCATTGAGGTGAACCTCCAAGACCGCGCTCCAGCCACCCGGCTCCATGTTCACCAGGGTCTTGTCCCTTAGGATGCCGGCATTGTTGATTAGGATGTCCACCCTCCCGAAGACCCCCAAGGCCTTCCGCACTATGGCCTCACCTCCCTGGGGTGTGCTCACCGTGTCGTAGCTGGCCAGGGCCTCACCCCCCAGTGCCCTTATCTCCTCCACTACCTTGTCTGCCGGGGCCTGTGAGCCGGGGCCTGAACCATCCCGGGCTCCTCCCAGATCATTCACCACCAGCTTGGCTCCCCGTTTTGCCAGCTCCAAGGCGTAAACCCGCCCCAGGCCTCCTCCTGCCCCGGTGACAACGGCCACCTTCCCATCGAACCTTATTTCTTGGGACTCCTCCAGTTCTTTCTTGCTTGTGCTTTCACGATCCATTGTTCCGGTTCCTTTTTCCCCCTTTCTCACCCCCTCACTTGGGGGCCTGTGCCTGGCTCTTGGCACGAAGCCGATCAATGGCCAGCCGCACGCTTTTGCCCAGTCTTTCAATGGCCCGAGCCAGATCCCCTATCTCATCTTTGCGCTCCCTACCTGGAATCTCGCCCCCGAATTTACCCAAGCTCATCTGTTCAGCCACCACCGTCAGACCCCGAATGGGGCCGGCAAGCCTCTGGGAGAAAAGGTAACCTATCAAGATCACGAGGATAACGGTCGCTGCAAGCATTATAAGGGCCCTTTGGTTGGCGTCTCCTATGGGAGCGTATGCTTCTTGGCGATCCTGCTGGGTCACCAAAGTCCAGCCGTGTGAAGTCTTCTGCACCACTGCCACGATTTGCTTTTCGCCCTCATTGAAAACCAAGGTCTTCGTGCCCTGCTTGGGTCTGGCTGTAAAGGCCGGATGGCCGCTCATGTCCTTTCTGGACTTGGTCATCTCCTCGTCCGGGTGGGCTATTACAAATCCCCCTTCGTCCAAGAGAAAGGCGAATCCTGTCTTCCCAATGCGAAGGTTGGCGATCTGATCCGTAAGATCGCTCAAATGCATGGCCATAGCGATGACTCCCTGCGGCTTTTTTTCTGAACCTTGTGTAGCCCCGAATATTGGAGCTGCTATGATCAGGGCCGGCTTGCCCGTGGTCCTGCCTATGAGAACCTGCGTGGCCATGGGGGCTCCATTGGCCACATCCTTCACGTACTTACGGTCCCTGTAGTCAAGAAGCTTGCCGTCATCGCTTCTGCCTATGTTCATGCCTTCCAGGTTGGTTGTGAAGACCAGGTAGCTCCACTTGTATTCGTTCAGAATCGTCTTTAGCACCGGATCCTGTTTTTCCCTTCTCATGGACTGTATCTCCTCCAAGGCGCCATTCTGATAAAGCGCCTTTACGTGCATACCCACCCAGTCATCTACACGGGCGGCCAGTTTATCCGAAGCCGAAACCAAGCGCTCTTCTATAACCCCGGCAAGATCTTCCACGGAGTACCTATAGCTCACATACCAAACAGCTCCCAGGGGAGCCAGGGCCACCACCAGCATGGCCAGCAAGATCTTGTGGAAAATCCTCCAACGGAAGCTCTTAGCTTTTTTTTCCATGGTTTTCCTCCTGGCTACCCAGTATTCATTTCTTGAAACTTGCCTGGGGCAAGAAAAAGTGGCGGGCCCAACCCGGATTGTTCTCCACGGCCCCTCACTTTGGGGGCTACGCCCCTAAGGCGCCGGCACACTTGGAAACATTCCGACTCAAACCCGTGCAAGACCTGAAACCAAGAAACCAGTTGGTCAGGGGGGTGACGGCTTACCCAAGAACCAGGTTGTGGTTGAGCATGGATCAGTTTTCCTAAGATATCCAAAGGATAGCCCTCATCATCCGCTGATCCCCACCAACGCCGGATAATATACAGTCCTGCCCAATTCTCCAACAAAACAACTTTGCGCCAAGAGATTTCAAGATGTTCCATATGGAGGGACACACGTTGGTCATCGGAGTGGGCGGCACCGAAGCTCCATGGGAGCGCCGTGGCTGGGTAAAAGGAACAGGAGAATCCCAAATCCGGCTTTTTCGGCCATGAACCGACCTCCTGCTTTCAGGCTGTTTCCTTTTGTCTTAGGATCTTTTGTATCACGCCAAGCATGGCTCTTTGGAACTCCACCTTTGCAGGCTCCTCTTCAATCAGATCCGAGATCCTCTCCACAAGAACCGGAAGGTCCTCCCGATTCAGATAATCCAAATTCTTCCCCATCTCTGCCAAAGTGTCCTGGATTATTACCGGAGCTATCGGCCCGATGTGAGCTGCCAGGAGCTCTTCCATCTCGCCCAGAAATCTCTTCGCCACAGTGGGATCCAGAGGCTTCTGGGCGGAGAGCATCTTTATGATTCCACGGTTTGCCAAATAAGCCAGGATCCTGCTTACTGAGAACTCATTGGCCTTGAGGGAAAGGCATATGTCCTTGACAGAGTTGCGGCCGTTAACCAATGCTACTACTTTCCAAAGCTTTCCGTTGACCGTGACCCTCCCATCCTGAGCCTCGGGGGAGAGGGCAAAAACCGCCTCAGGACCCGGGACAACGGTCCTGATCTTGCGGAACTCCTGGTCTCTTTGTTCCAACAAGGACAACAACTGTTGGGTCTCATCCTCCACATCTACTACCAGGCTCTCCACGTTCTCATAAAAACTAAGGGAAATACTCATCCAATTGCTGAGGAACTCCAGGGCTTCCCTTCCCCTGAACCTTCCCACCTGGCAGTGGACTATCCGGCCGTCGCTAAGCCCGATGACCCCCTCTCGCCCGGGCCAATGGCTTACCTGAAGCCTTCCGGAGCGGCCTTCGGCCACAAGCTTGCTTAGGGTTTCATAGAGACCGTGCAGCCCAGGTTGCACTCCCATCAGATTGAGCCCCCTTTAAGCTATTTCTTCAATGAGTTGGCCTTCTGAATAGCTTGGACAAGATGCCTCCCTCGGAACCCTTCCCAGCCGAGCTTGGAAAAACCTTATGGATTCCCAAAGCTCGCCAACCATGCTCCTTCACATCCAGCGAGACCCTAAGCAAGGACAGGCTGGTAGCAGGTTCCGCCACCAAGAAGATGTTTCGGTATAAGGCTTCCCCCAGATTGCTGGGGCCATCCGAGAGGTTTCTGTTTTCCCCGATCCTTCTCCATATGACCAGAGAATTGGGGTAGAAGAGAGCCATCTCTTCTAGTTCAGGCCAGCTCAAACAGGGATGCCCGCTCCAGGTCTGAAGGAACTCGATCCAGGGGGTGTTCTCCATTGCCTTCGGTACAGAACTCAAGAGGCGTCCATCAGGGGCGAAAACGCACACCATCCTGACCCCGTCGGTTGCGGCAAGCTCTGCAAGGGGAGATTCCTGTGCGGCCATCACTGTCACCCTTTTTCCCAGAGACGAACTATTTCCCTGTGGATTCCGGCAAGATCAGTTCCTTTTTCCAACTCCACAGCCACGACAAAATCCCCCAGCCGAACCAGAAGCCAGCCCCTGGCTTCAAGGACCATGCAGAGCATCAAGGGCTCTCCTCCTGCATCAGGGGGGGTCATCTTGCATGAGCTTTCCAGCACCTCCCACATGATCCTGAACCAGTGCAGGAGCTTTGGCACTGGCTGTGCAGGGCATAGAACTTGTCCGGCCTTGCCGATCAGGCAATTGCTCACCCCGGGCCGATCCAGCAGGACTCTATGGAAACTCCTTAACCTGAGCAGCTCTGAGGCCTGGGGTTGGCTCTTGCCTGGGGGTTGCTCTTGGGCCTTCTCGGGAGCAGCCTCACGGTCCTCTATCCTAGCCATGGCCTGAATCAATAGGGCGTGCCAAGGAACGTCTATGGTCTCCACGGGGGGCTGTCGTTCGGCTTCAAGAAGCACCTCTCCTTCCACCCATCCCAGGAGTTGCTCAAAGGCCTTGACTCCGGCGGTATCCTCAAGACGGGCGTGAACTATTTCTCCATGCTTCAAGTAGATCTCCCCTGCCCTGGATCCGCACCGCAGCTCCACCTTGCCCGTGAATCCGTTCATGGCCATCATCTGAATCAGGTTGGGCAATTCCAATCCTGCGAAAAGCCCTATGAACCCCTTTTTGGGAGACCCCGAGGCTTCGGATTTGACGGAAACAGGGCCTTGATCCTTGGGACTTTTCATGGGCACTACCCTCACAGAGCCCTAATCAGGAAGAAGCCCGGCCTTTTCTTGCCCGCGCACCCATGCCGCGCACATCAGGGCATACTAAGCCAAAAGCCCAACCCATTGTCAAGCGAAATTTGTGTCAATTTACCGGAGGATAAACAGCCCTATGGACATTGACCCAAGAAAAATGGCAGGATCTCTGCTTAGCAGATTCACCAAAACAGGGAGGTAATGAGATGGGAAAAATAATCATCACCGCCGCCATCACTGGTTCTGTTCACATACCAACCATGAGCCCTCATTTGCCCCTGAGCCCAGAACAGATAATCCAGGATGCAGTGAGGGCCTGGGAGGCCGGGGCGGCCATCGCCCACATACACGTGAGAGATCCCAAGGACGGCAAGCCCAGCTCTGACCCCGAGCTCTCCTACCAGGTATGCAGGGGCATCAAGGAGAAATGTGATCTGATCCTGCTTCCCACCACCGGCGGGGCCATTGGCCAGAGTTGGGAGGAGAAGTTGGTTCCCATCAGAAAGCTGCAGCCTGAGATGTGCTCTTTTGATCCCGCCCCTTTCAACTTCGGGATCTTCCAGTTGGCCGGAAGGTTCAAGGAGTTCCGATTCGATTGGGAAAAGGGCTATTTGGAGCAGTGCAGGAGAATAACTTTTGCCCCCACCTTCGATGATGATCTGAATTACGCCCGCACTTTCCTGGAATTGGATGTAAAGCCCGAATTCGAGATGTACGAGCTGGGCCATCTCAATTACGTCACCTGGCTGATGGAGGAGGGTCTGGTCAAGAAACCTCCTCACCTGCAGTTCGTCTTCGGCCCCATGGTGGGCTGGATGCACCCTTCGGTAAAGCACCTCGTAATGATGTATGAGGAGGCGGTTTCCCTATTGGGGGAGGGGAATTTCACCTGGTCGGTTGCAGGTGCGGGTCGCCACCAGATTCCTCTTGCAGCCACGGCCATGGCAATGGGAGCTCCCAACGTTAGGGTGGGGCTTGAGGATTCCCTCTACGCTGGGAAGGGCAAGCTGGCAGCTTCCAGCGCAGAACAGGTGGCCATGGTGGTGAGAATAGCCAAGGAAATGAGCCTGGAGCCGGCCACCCCTGATGAGGCCAGGCAGATTCTAGGGCTCAAGGGCTTGGATAAGGTGGCTTTCTGAAATCCTGTGGAACACGACCCGGGGGAGAACCTTTTCCCCCGGGATTCATCTTACCTCCAGCCCTTCTGCTTGGAGCAACTCCAGGGCGATTCTTATTGCCCCCGCTATTATGGGGGGGCATATCTCAGTGGGTAGCTTTCCAGGCTCGGCTTCAAGAATGTCATCGCAATGGTTACCTGGGTACTGGGAGACCAGCTCTTCCTGGAATCTCTCCTCCAGCTCTTGGATGAGCATGTACATCCTGCCCTGCTCTATCCTGCCTTGGGATGCTGATGCAATGAGACATGCAGCCGCGGTCAGGGTCCCGCAGGTGGCTCCCATGAGGCCTTGAGCGCCCACCAAGCCGCCCATGGAAAGCACCACCTCGGGCTTTTTTAGGCCCAGGTGACGCAATCCCACATCCATTACTATCTGGCTGCAGAGGTTGCCCCTCTTGGAGGACTCCTTCACCTCTTTGGAAAGTTCCTCATGGCTCGGAACAGGCATTAGCTCCTCCTATTCTATAGTTGATCACTGGGTGACGGCTTACCCTGTTTTGGTGTTTTTGGATCATGGGGGTTTTTAACAGCCAGGGCAGGCCTGTGTCAAGGCAGCCGAACCCTGCCCATCCTTGGCCTTCCAGGAGGCAAAGTAAGCCCCGTGACCCTGGCCCAGGAAACAGCGTTTTCCCACCTGGAGAAGAGAAGCTCTTCTTCCCTTCCCTGGAAGCTGGGCCAAAGGGCCTTCAAGATCCTTGGGGTGAGCAGTTTGCGGGTCTCCCAAAGCACAGGCAGCCTCGCCAGGGCCTCTCCGTCCGGGAAAAACGGCCTCTCTCTCATGAGCCTTATGACCGGAAGCAGTTGGTTCGCCTCCAGCCAGAATTCCTCCTGCTCTTGACACATGGAGAGCAGAAAAGGACGGCAGGAAAGCCTAAGGTAATCATCCGGACATAGGGACCAGAGGCCGGCCTGGTACGATTTGGGATCGTGCAATTCTGACAGAAGCTTCTCCAAGCTTTTCAAGGAAAACCTATTGGTTGCTTCCACCCCCCAGAAAGGAAGAAGCTCCGGCAAGAACCTCTTCTGCCAGGCCGCCCACCGGGCGATCAAGCTCCAGGGAGGTTCTCCCCCGCTGGATCTAAAAAGAAAAACAGGTGAATGGCTCAAGTTTTCCATGAACTGGAGGGGAAGGCCCACAGGTTTGCCTCTGCCTCGATCCTGGATCTCCACCAGCCCTATTAGATCATATGGGCCTTCTTGAGGGCTTAGGTCCGGCAGGTGCAGTGGATAAAGTCCCAGGTCCAACCTCTTTTCAGCCTCTTCCAAGGCCTTTCTAAGCTCCTGCTTGCTGGCCCGGCCCACAGCCTCAACTTGGTACGGTGGTCTTGCTCTGTGGCTTACCTGCCAGGAGGCGGCCTTTTCTTTGAGTCTGGTGCCGGGCAGCACCAAGAGAGGGAACACCGTCACATGTTGCCCCAGACCCTGTTCCCCCAAAAAATCAATTGTGCCCAGGAACCCTTCGGGGCTGTCCCCTGGAAGCCCCAGGATCACGTCTATCTGGAGCTTTATGCCTCTCTCCAAGAGAAGATGCGCCCCCTTTGCAAAGGCTTTGGGATTTCCAGATCTGCCCGCTTTTTTCAGGACCTGTGGGTGGATGCTCTGAAGCCCTGTCTCCAGGGAATGGAAGCCTGCCCTTTTGAATCCCTCTGCCAGTTCTGGGTTCATGTGATCCACCCTGGCCTCTGTGTGAAGGGGCATGCAAAGAGCATTCCAAAGAGCCAGATCCCCCAGGCGTTTGAGCAGGCCAGGGGTCACTTGAAAAGAAGGATCCAAGAGATAGATTTCCTTCGCTTCTTGGGCGCCAGCCCAAAGCACGTGCTCTCTGAGCCATTCCGAGGGGAACCACCTCAGCTCTTTAAAGTTCTTTCCGTAGTAGCAGTAAGCGCAGTGGAAGGGGCATCCTCGCATGGTCTCAACCCATATGGAGCCGTCTGGGGCCTTGGGAAGAAGCCCCATGAGGTAGGGGGAGGGCACCTCTTCCAGAGAAACCAAAGCAGCTGCCTGGCAGGCTGTTTGAACAAGCCTTCCTGGCCCAACACCCAAGTCCCGGGAGATCTCCCCTAGGACTCGGGGAAAAACCGCCTCACCCTCCCCGCTGTGCACCCAGTCAAAGGGATGCTCCGGGAACCTCAGCTCGAAATCCCCGGCCGCCTCTGGTCCGCCTGCCAGCAGCCTTATCCTGGGGTTGGATTCTCTAAGGGCACTGCACAAACTGAGGGTTCTTTCCACATTCCAAAGGTACAGAGTGGTCACTACCACCTGGGGCTCCAGGGAACGGATCTCTCTTAGCAGGGCCTGATTGGATGCAAAAGAGGTGAGAGAAGGCGGCAAGAATATGGGCTCATGACGGACCCCTTTGGCCAAAGCGCTCGCGGCAAGGTAAGCTCCTGCCAAAGGATGATCTCCACCGGCATAATCATACCCAAAATCCAAAACCGGCAGTTGCAGGTACAGAACCCTCATGATACCCGTCCTAATCCCCGTTTAAATATTGAATCACACCCCAAGGCAGCGGGGCTACCTCCCCTTTTGGGGGCAGCCCTCTTATTGCCAGCCTCGGTAAGCTAGCCTGCATTACCCAGGATCAATGGACAAAGGAGGGCTGGCTTGATAAAAAAATCAGGCTGCTTTGGGGCATCAACAGGTCTATCCTAGGATATTATAAAGGAGAGTGGACCCGTCTGGGGCCGGGTCACTGGGAACCCATGGCTCGGCTTTTGCGGGTTTGCTCCGGCACACGGAAGGGGAGGTGAGAATATGTCCACACCCAGACACTGTCCCGGTTTCGAGTCTTTCAAGAACCTTCAGGCCTTCACCTGCCGATGCCCCAACTGCGGGGCCGAGAAGGAAATCTTCTCCGATGAATTTGACAAGAGACACATCTGCCCGGGCTGCAAGCAAGAGATAGATTTTACCAAGTGCCAGCTGGAGGTAAGCGGGCAGACAAAGAGTTCCAGATAGGAGAGCCTCAGAAAGCACTGCGGGAGACAGAGTGGTTTGGGGGCTATGCCCCCCCCAAACCCCAGATGGGTAAATTGTAGTTGGTACCTGGGTGATCGCTTCCGGTAAATCAGCCTGATCTCGTGCGGCAGGCCCCTGAAAAGGCCTCCAGGAACCGCTCCCCAAGCAGCTTTAGCTGCCAGGGCTTCAACAGCTGCTTCATCTTGCTTTGAAAGTCCTGGGGCTTGGACACTGCCAGAGTGCGAAGCAGGCTGTTGGGGCACAAAACACCCGGATGCAGCCCCTCCTGTTCTGCCATCTGGTCTCTTACCTGTTTTAGAGCCAGAAATCTCTTGCGGGACCCTGGAGGGTTCTGTGGGCTCTTGGCAGTATTCCAAGAGGGTAGAGGGGCTTTTTCCAAAGCCTCTTGAATCAACTTGAAAAGGCTCTCTCCCCAAATCTCCAAGACCTTTTTCGTGATGCCGGGGATTCCGAGCATGGCTTTGGAATCCAGGGGTTTTTCCCTGGCCAAGCTCACCAGAGTATCTGTTTGCAGGATCTTGAACACTGGGACGTCCCTGCGCCTGGCCTGTTCCTCCCTCCACTCCAGGAGAGCTTGGAGCACCCGGAGGCCTTGCCCGTCCAAATCCCTTGCCCCGCGGGTCTTAAACGCGCTGGGGGGCTCCCTGCACAGGGGCTCTATGGTTTCCAGTTCCAGGAAATGGGCTCTGGCCCAATCCATCCGGCCAAGGGCCTCCAGCTCCCGGGCCAAAGAATCCCTCAGGGCCAAGAGGTGGCAGGTGTCCCCCACGGCATATTCCACCATGGGCCCGGGCAAAGGCCTCTTGCTCCAGTCGGCCCGCTGAAACCTCTTTTCCAGCCTGATGCCCAAGCGTTCCTCCAAGAGATCCGAGAGGCCCAAGCGTTTGATCCCAAGACATTCGGCCGCAAGCTTGGTGTCGAAAATTCCCCGGGGATTGAATCCGGCCCCTTTTAGAAGCCGCACGTCGTAGTCAGCGCCGTGGAACACCTTCTCCAGAGATGGATCCTCCAGGATGGGCTTAAGAGGGCTCAGATCCTGAACCGCCAGGGAATCTATGAGAGCCGACCCCTGGGAGGAAGAGACCTGGATCAGGCATATCCTCTCGCGGTACCGGTAAAGGGAATCCGCTTCCAGATCCACCGCCACCCTGGGCTCTGATCTCAATTTGCAGGCCAGCTCTTCCAGCCGGGTTGAATCCTCAACCCAAAAGATCCGGCATTCTTGCTGAGAAAGGAGAGGTTTGAAAAAAGACTTCTTCTGGCCGTTCTTTTTTGATTCTCTCATGGGCTCCGGACCCATAAACTTGGGAAGAATCATTGGAGCACTAATATGATTCCATGTCCAGATGTTCCCTTCAACGCTGTGCTTGCAACAAGTTCAAGGTGCGGCCAGGATAAAGATTGGCCCAAGCACAGGAATGCCCGGAGAGGCTCGGGAAGCTTGACAGGCAAAGCCCAGGGTTTCATGCTCCAAGAAAAGGCAGGGGAGGTGATCTCATGGACTTTGCTAAGAGAAGTGTGATCTGCTTTTTGATCTTGGCGGGGCTTCTTTTGGCAATCGCCCATGCCCAGGAGGTGGCCATCAGAAGGGCAGGAGGCCAAGGCTGGGGGGCGCATACAGCTTACGGGAAGCTCTTTGATCCCACCACCTTGGTGACTCTAAGGGGGGAGGTCCTAAGCGTGGAGCGCTTCACCCCTTTGCGACAGATGGGCTACGGGCTGCTTGTGGTATTGGAGACCTCCACGGAAACCATAGACGTGCACCTGGGACCGGGGTGGTTTGTGGCTGAGCAGGATTTCGAGATTTCCCCCGGAGACAAAATCACGGTGCGCGGCTCCAGGATTCTTTTCCAGGAAAAACCCGCTGTCATAGCCACGGAGGTTCGAAGCGGGGAACGGATCTTGAAATTAAGGCTGGAGAACGGTCAGCCGGTTTGGTCTGAAGAGGAGGAGGAAGAAGGCTGACCACCCTGACCCGCACTGTTCACGATCAGTGGATAATGCGGGTTATCTTAATGATATAATTGGACAAACCGGTCTATACTCAAAAGCACTCTGCTTATTAGTTTCAGATTTGGTTCTGCTTTGAGTCGGAATATCTCGAAGTGTGTCTGGGGCTTGGGGGGCGTAGCCCCCAAAGTTACGGGCTTTGGAGAATAATCCGGGCTAGGGGGTTGGGAGCATGGCCTCCAAAGGCACAGGCTTTGGGGAATGATTCAGGCTAACAGTAGAAGAGTCTTCCCAGAACAACGGCCGCCAGGATGCCTGCAGCGTCTCCCAGAAGCCCTGCCCAAAGGGCGTAGCGGACCCGCTTGACCTGCACGGCCCCGAAGTACACGGCCAGGATATATAGGGTCGTGTCCGTGGAACCCTGCATCACGGAGGCTATGAAGGCCTCAAGAGAGTCAGGGGCCCGGGCCACCAACTCGGACATCATTCCAAAGGCTCCTGAGCCGGAAAGAGGCCGCACCAAAGCCATGGGCAGGGTCTCGGGAGGCATTCCTATCAAGCCGGTCAGGGGGCTTATTATTCCAGTGAAGATCTCAAGTGCCCCAGAGGCCCTAAACATCCCCACTCCCACCAGCACGGCCACCAGAAAGGGAATAATCCGCAAGGCCACCTGAAATCCCTCTTTGCCACCATCGCAGAGCCGCTCGTACACTGGAATCCTCCTGCTCACCCCATACAGGGCCATGAGCCCCATGAGAAAAGGGATCAGAGCATGGGAGAGTCCCTCAATTCCTTTCTCCGGCTGAGGGCTGCCCAATATTTGCATCCCCACCCCGGCCACAAAGGCCGCCGTGTAAATGGGCAGGACCCACCTTCGCCAGCCTTGGGCTTGGGGTGCATGCTCAGGGGGCGGCTCCTGGGAGGAGCTGTCTGGGGCAGCCGATTTCATACCCTCCTCTCTCCCATTTTCCCTGGAGCTGGTCTTGTAGAGCCTGGCCAGAAGCTTTGCCGAGAAGACCGCTACGATTGTTGAGCAGGTTGTGGCCAGAAGCGTGGGGATCAATATCCCTGCTGGATCCCTAGCCCCGGCAGAGGCCCGCACAGCCATGACCCCCAGGGGCAGAAGGGTCACGGAGCTGGTGTTTATGGCCAGGAAAAGGCACATGGCGTCTGTGGCCTCCCCTTTTTGGGGATTCAGCTGCTCTAGCTCCTGCATGGCCTTTATTCCCAGTGGGGTGGCCGCATTCCCAAGGCCCATCATGTTGGCCGCCATGTTCATGACCATGGCTCCCATGGCCGGATGATCGGCCGGCACATCCGGAAAAAGCCTCACCAGCAAAGGCCTTAGAGCCTTGGATATGGAGGCCATGAGGCCGGCTTCCTGCACCACCTTCACCAGGCCCAGCCACAAGGTCATGGCCCCCACCAGCCCTATGGCCAGCTCTACAGATTGCTTGGCTGCCTGAAAAGAGCTCTTGCCCACCTGCTCCAGCCTGCCCGTGGCCGCCCCTACCAACACCGAAGAAAGCAGCAGGAAGAGCCACACCATGTTCATTGCCGAGGTTCTGGGGGTTTGGGGGTCCATGGGGCTCTGCAACCGCCTGCCTCTTAGCCTTTTTGCAGTTGCCCGGCCACGGCTTGGGTGGCTTTGGCCACTGCTTCGGGATCCCCCAAGTAATAACGCTTAAGAACTTTTAGGTCTCGGTCCAGCTCGTAAACCAAGGGTATTCCTGTAGGAATGTTGAGTTCCACTATCTCTTGGTCTGAGATCCCGTCTAGGTGCTTCACAAGGGCTCTTAAGCTGTTGCCGTGGGCTGAGAGTATGGGACGGCATCCCTTTTGTAGACAAGGCACGACAACTTTCTCCCAGTAAGGCAGGACTCTCTCCAAGGTGTCCTTCAGAGACTCGCAGGAGGGAATCTCCTGAGGCGCTAGCTTGGCATACCTGGGGTCAAAACGGGGATGTCTCGGGTCCTCTGGATCAAGGGGAGGAGGGGGCACATCATAACTCCTTCTCCAGGCCATCACCTGCTCTAGGCCGTACCTGTCGGCCGTTTCTTTCTTGTTGAGCCCCTGCAAGGCTCCATAGTGCCTTTCATTGAGCCTCCAAGAGATCTCTACTGGGATCCACATGAGATCCATTTCCTCCTGCACTATCCAGAGTGTTCTGATGGCCCTCTTGAGCACTGAGGTGAAGGCCACATCGAACAGGTACCCCTCTGCCCGAAGCAGCTTGCCTGCCTCGTGGGCCTCTTGGATGCCTTTTTCCGAGAGATCCACATCCGTCCATCCTGTGAACCTGTTTTCCAGATTCCAGATGCTCTCACCGTGTCGGAGAAGCACTACCTTGTACATGCTCCTCATCCTCCTTTCTTCTTGGGTTAAAGAGAATCCTTGATGACCAAGACCCCGCGGCTAATCCTATCCCCGCCTGGTTTGACCTGCAAGGAAATATGCACCCAACCAGAGGGTGGCCATGGCCTGCAGCCCAGCCAAGACCCAACCGCTTCGGGCGAGGCCCAAGGTGGGCACCAGAACCACTCCTCCCAAGAGAGCCCCTATGGCTGCTCCCAAATGGTCCCATGCGCTGGCCTTACCGGCTATGAGCCCTGCGCTGCCAAGCCCTTTTTCCAAGACCCCGCAGGCCAAAGGAAAAGATCCGCCCGTGGCAAAACCCGCCAGAAACATCCAGAAACAAACTGCCGCCTCAGCCTCGGGGCCCGGGGGTTCCCATATGCTCCCTGACAGCAGCCTGCTCACCCAAAGCAGGGGAATGGAAGCGCAAAGCAAAGTCATCCCTGCCTGCACTCCCAGGAGGGCTCCCAAAGAGTTCCTCCTCCAGGGGCTGAGAATCCCCTTTGCCCACATTCCCCCTGCGGCAAGCCCTGCCATGAAGACACCCACCAGCAGGCCCACTTTGGAATATAGATATCCCCAAACTGCCTGATACAGATAGAGACAAACCATCTCCTGGGCCATGGCCGTAAAGCCAGTGACTCCTAGGGCCACAAGAGGAATCCTTTCCAAATTGAACCCACGCCCCCCCCAAAGGGAAGCCGTAAGGAGAAGCCCCAGGCCGCAAAGAATCCACCCCCAAGGTAGTCCTTCCAGGGACTTGAGTGTTTGCACTCCTAGATTTGTGCCTGAGAGCTTCTCCCAAAGGGCCAGGAAATGAATTATGCTACGGGGGTGCTCATCCAAATTGGGCTCTTCCCGGCTTCTGCTTAAAGTCTCCTCCCAAAGCCCCACTTGGTAAGGCTGAATCCATGTGAAAAAAAGAGCCTTGGGGATCTGCCCCCCAGGGGAAGGACGGCCAGCCAAAACATTCGGCTCAAGGCTTATTCTTCCCTTGTTCTTTGCTGCCCAAAAAAGAGTTTTTTCTCCTGGAATCACCCGAACCTCAGGAAAAACCGCCTCCAGGCTGCGGTAGATCATGCCCAGGAACCTCTCCAGCTCAGGCCCCAGATAATGTACAGATCCGCTAACCCCGTGGACAAGCAGACCGTCTGGCCCCAGGATGCGATTCAGCCCCTGGAAGAACTCCAACGTGTGAAAGCGATTCAGAAGGCTTGTGGAGGGGTCCCCCATTTGCACCACCGCCGCGTCGAAACTGCCTGGGGGGAGTTTGGATATTAGAAAGCGGGCATCAAGATGCTCCACTTGAAGCCTTGGATCTTCAAGTGCTCTTCTCAACTCAGGGCTCAAAAAAGGTCTTGAAACCTCAAAAACCTTTGGATCCAGCTCCACCAGACGGATCAGCTCCACTGGGTATTCAAGAAGAAGCGGGATGCTGCTGGCAGGCCCACCGCCCACCAGGAGAATCTTTTTGGGCATGGGTTCCTGGTGCATGAGGATCCGAACCAAGGGAGCCGCCCCCACAGGATCAGGAAAAGTAAGCATAGGCCTGCCATTCCCGAACAAAGTGAACTGGGCTTCCAGCCGCCCCAGCTCTATGTTCTGGTAGGGGGAGTCCACTGTGACAAGCCTTTCCATCCCGGGATGAAGCGCCCCCCAGCGTCTTTGGGCCGACCATTCCTGTATTAAAGAGACAAGCCCTCCAGCCAAAGAAACCCCCCAGAAGACCCCCACAAGGCCCAGGCCCAAGCCCCCGGGCCTGCTCAGCCCCCAAACCCCCAAAGCAGCCAGGAAGCTTGTGAGCATCCCTGTCCAGGCCAGGATCCCTGGACCCTGAAGGTGGGGAATCATCCAGAAGCTGAGAGCCAGCCCCCCCAGAAGGCTTCCCAGGGCTTCCCAAAAATAGACCCGACCTATTGCCTGTGCAGGTGAGTCGCCCCCTCCTGCGGCTAAGGCTGAGGCCATGGGGAACATGGCTCCCACCAACGCAGCCTGAGGCAAGAGAAATCCCACCATGGCCAGCATGGAGCCAAGGGCAGAAATGGGCGCCCCGGGGGGCACTGAAATCAAAAAGCGCAGGTGACGCACCCCCAAAAGAAGCCCCATGCACAAGACCGGAGAGATTACCAGGAGCCAAAAAAGAGCTCGAAAGGATCCTCTGATGCGGGTGGCCCCCCATGCTCCCGCAAAGATGCCCGTCAACCAGGATGCCATGATCATGCCTATGCTCAGCTCGTGGCCCGCCACTAAAACCAGCAGCTCCCTGAGCAAGACCACCTGGGCTGCCAGGGCATGAAAGCCCATTCCCAAGAAAAGCCACATGGCAGGCTTGCGAGGCCAGATCATGCCTTGAGACCCCCTGCTAGGGGAGCTAGGGCTTCAATCCCCTTTTTTTTAGCCGGATGATTCTCCAAAGCCTTTGATTCTGAGGGCTCAAGCCCCCAAACTCCGCTCAGACTTTGGCGTATTGCGACTCAAACCAGGGCTAACTCTGGAACCGGTAACCAGGCTGCTTTTGGCCCTGGATTTTTTCATTAAGATGTCCAAAAGATAACCCGCCTCACTCACGATCAGTGGATGATCCTGGTTAGGCCTTGTAGCGTGACGGATCTATCCCCAAGGATCTGATCCGGTAATTCAAGATACGCTCGGTTGTCTGCAGGAGCCTGGCAGCCTTGGCCCTGTTTCCCCTGGTGGATTTCAGGGCATCAATTATTAGCTCCCTCTCGAATCTGGCCACTGTGGCTTTGAGGGGGGCTCTAAGCTGGGTGCCTGTGGCCTCGGCTGTCTGCAAGGTGGCAGGGAAGTGGTAGCTGTAAATGACCTCTTCGTTGCAGACTATCACGGCCCTTTCCATCCAGTTTTCAAGCTCTCTTACGTTTCCTGGCCAATGGTAGGCCATGAGCATGTCAATGGCGGGAGTGGAAATCCTTCTTATCTGCTTTTGGTATTGGCGGGAGTATTTCTCCAGGAAGTGTTCGGCCAGAAGCAGTATGTCCGTCTTTCGTTCCCTCAAGGGAGGCATGTAAATGGGAAACACGTTTAGCCTGTAATAAAGATCCTCCCTGAAACGACCCTGCCGGATCAACTCCTCCAAGTCTTGATGTGTGGCCGCTATGATGCGCACATCCACCTGCATGGTCTTGGTTGAACCAAGCCTTTCGAATTCCCTCTCTTGTATCACCCGGAGCAATTTGATCTGCACCGTGGGGCTCAGATCCCCCACCTCATCCAGAAATATGGTCCCCTTGTGGGCCGCCTCGAATCTGCCAGTCTTAGCCACAAGGGCGCCTGTGAAAGCCCCTTTTTCATGCCCGAAAAGCTCGCTCTCAATGAGGCTTTCGGGTAGAGCGGCGCAGCTCACCCTCACAAAAGGTCCTGATGCCCTTGGACTGTTGTAATGAATGGCATGGGCCACAAGCTCTTTTCCGGTGCCGCTCTCTCCCCTTATCAACACCGTAGCCTCGCTGGAGGCCACCTGGGTGATGGCCTGGAAGACCTCCTGCATTTTCCTACTGTTCCCAACGATGTTGGGAAGCCTGTAGCGTTCCTGAAGCTCTTTTTGAAGCTTTATGTTCTCGTCTATTAGCTTTTCTTTCTCCTCCTGGAGAACTTGGTGGAGTTTCACGGCCTGGCCCACCATTGAAGAGATTATGCTCAGGAGCCTGAGGTCCTCCTGGAGGGAGACCTCTTGGGTGAAAAGCCTATCCACGCTAAGAGCCCCGAGCACGCTCCGTCCCACCCTGATGGGTACACACAGAAATGAGACGTTCTCTTTTTCTATTTTCCTGCGGGAGCGGGTTCGATCCAGGAACAGGGGCTCCTCCCCTATCCTGGGCACCACCATGGGCTGCCCGGATTCCACGACTCTTCCTGTTATCCCTTCGCCCAGCCTATACCGACCCCTCTGTTGTTCCTCGAAGGAGAGTCCGTGGGCTATCTCAATGGCAAGCTCGCCGGTCCTGGGATTCAAGAGAGTAAGGGTCCCGCGGCTCATGCCCATGCGTTCGGCCAGAATCTGGAAGATCTCCTGCAAGGTGGTGCGAAGATCCAGGCTGGAGGAAAGGGCCTCCCCTATGAGGCCCAAACACTCCAGCTCCAAAGCCTGGCGCCGGGCCTTCTCAGGTTTGTCCAGGTTGCCGTGGGAGAAACCTCGCATTTGGGGTTATTCCTCTCTCCCGGTCCAAGCTCAGCCTGTGATCGTTTGCTTGGAACCTTGGGATTGCTTTTTCCGGGCCTTTGCTCGCAACGCTTTGGAGCTCTTCTACTCCACCCTGTAGCGGTTGGTAATAGGCAGCCTGCGGTCCTTGCCGAAGGCCCTGGGGGTGATCTTGATCCCAGGAGGGGACTGCCTGCGTTTGTACTCGCTTTGGTCCACCATGCGGATCACCCTGAGCACTGTCTGGCGGTCAAAACCTCTCCTCTGTATTTCTTCAGGTCCCATCTCCTCTTCCACATAGGCCTGCAGGATAGGGTCCAGCACCTCATAAGGAGGCAGGGTGTCCGTGTCCAGCTGGCCTTCCCTGAGCTCTGCCGTGGGCGGCCTTTCCAGCACGCTTCTGGGAATCAGATCCTGCCCCTCCCTCTTGTTTATGAATCCGGCCAGCCTGTAGACCAGGGTCTTGGGCACATCCTTTATGATCCCAAAGCCCCCGGCCATGTCTCCGTAAAGGGTACAGTAACCCGTTGAGGTCTCGCTCTTGTTCCCTGTGGTAAGAACCAGCCACCCGAACTTGTTGGACAAAGCCATGAGCAGGTTGCCTCGGATCCTGGCCTGGAGGTTCTCTTCCGTCACATCAGGCTGCAGACCTGTGAAATGCGCTGCCAGCATGCCAAGATAGGCCTCATGAATCTCACGGATGGGGATCTCCAGCAATTCTATCCCCAGATTCCGGCCCACGGCTCTGGCATCCTCTAGGCTTCTTTGGGATGTGTATTGGGAGGGCATCAAAACCCCCACCACAGCCTCTGGGCCCAAGGCCTGGACCGCGATGGCGGCTGTGAGGGCCGAGTCCACCCCCCCGCTTAGGCCCACCACCACTTTCTGAAATCCATTGTTTCTAACATAACACCTGGTTCCGGTCACCAAGGCCCTCAGCACCTCTTCTTCCAAGCCCAGGGGTTCGTGCAAAATGAAGGCTTGAGGCAACCTGTCCCTAAGAGGAAGGCCTTTGAGTTTTTTTACCTCCAGGCCCTGGGCATGACCCTCCTCGAAGAGCTTTTCTTTTCTTCTTCTGGGATCCGCCAGTCGAGTCCTCAAGACAGGGGTTACCTCCAAATCAAAACAAAGCATCTCCTCCTCAAAGCATTCGGCTTTGGCCAAAACTTCCCCGTGAGGGCTCATAAGGAGGCTTTGACCATCGAAGACCAATTCATCCTGACCCCCCACCCTGTTGAGGTAAGCCAGAAAAACCCCGTTATCGGCCGCCCTGGTGGCCAGCATCTGTTCCCTGGCCCTCCCCTTGCCCATGTGGTAAGGGCTGGAGGAGAGGTTCAAAAGCACCTGGGCTCCTCCCTGAAGAGCCTCTATCCTTCCAGGTCCTGCCGGATACCAGAGGTCCTCGCAAATGGTGAGGCCCACCCTCACCCCCTCCAACTCCAAGACCAGGGCCTGCCGGCCGGCCTGGAAGTAGCGGTCCTCGTCGAAGACCCCGTAGGTGGGCAGGAAATGCTTGCGATAGGTTGCCAGCAACCTGCCCTCTCCCAGCACTGCTGCAGAGTTGAAAATATCGTCCTGCCTTTCCACAAAGCCTACCACCGCGTAGATGTCCCGGGTGGCCCCGGCCAGCTCGTCCAGGGCCTTCAGGTTCTTTTCTATGAAATGAGGCATTAAGAGAAGATCCTCAGGCGGGTAACCGGTAAGAGCCAGCTCCGGGAAGCAAACCAGGTCAGCCTTCAGCTCTGTTGCCCTGTGGATCCAACTCAGTATCTTGCGCAGGTTTCCTGAGATATCACCCACCACAGTCTCCATCTGGGCCAAGGCTATGCGGATGCTTTTCATCTTCCACTCCTGGCCTGGATTACTCATCCAGGCGGCCAGCTTTGAGGGGCTCAAGCCCCCAAGCCCCAAGGATGGATCCAGATGTCCATGCTGGAAACCCCTTTGTAGCTTGGACAAAAAAATCAAGGCCTCTTTGAGTATGGTTAGCTCGGTGCAAACATGTCAACCTGCCGGCCCGCATCATTCACCGCTGGGAAGCGGTGCAGCCTGGGTGATCCTTCAATATCGCCCGGCTTCCCGGGTGTCAAGGCCCTCTTTGAGAAGATCCCTCCATGGGGTAAGATGAAGCCATCTCTTGGGCAGACCAAGACATGGAAAGAAAAGAAGAACCTTTGGACGGAAAGACTTGCAAGCAGCTTGAGAAGATCCTGGGTCCAAAGCAGCTTAAACTGGACTGGGAGACAAGGGTTTGCTACGGATATGATGCCACAAACCGCCTCTGTGTACCGGATGCCGTGGTTTTCCCGGAAAACACCTCCCAGATAAGCCGGATCCTTGAGCTGGCCAACAAAAGGGGAATACCGGTGGTCCCAAGGGGAGCCGGATCCGGCTTCACAGGCGGGGCGGTTCCTGTTAAAGGGGGTCTGGTACTTTCCACAGAGCGTATGAACAGGATTCTCTCCATAAGCCGGGAGGATCTTGTGGCAGTGGTTCAGCCAGGGGTGGTCACCGGGGTGTTTCAAAAGCAGGCTGCCCGCATGGGTCTTTTTTATCCTCCTGACCCGGCCAGCCAGGACTTCTCCACCTTGGGGGGGAATGTAGCGGAATGTGCCGGCGGCATGAGAGCTCTCAAGTACGGAGTGACCAGGGACTATGTGCTGGGTTTGGAGGTAGTGCTTCCTGCAGGCCGCATCCTGCGCACAGGGGGGCGCACGGTGAAAAACGTTGTGGGCTACGATTTAACCCGTCTGATGGTGGGCTCTGAGGGCACTTTGGGTATCATAACCGAGATCACTCTCAAACTCATACCCCTTCCCGAGGCTAGAAGGACGGTTCTGGTTTTTTTCCCTACCGTGGAAGGAGCCAGTCTGGCTGTAACCAGGATCCTCTCAGAAGGAGTGCTCCCCAGCGCCATGGAGTTAGTGGACAGGGCTTGTCTGGATTGTGTTGCCAGCTCTAAGCCCGTGGAGTTCCCTGCCGGCACAGGAGCCATGCTTCTTGTGGAGGTGGACGGCTCCCAGCTTTCTGTGGAGGAAGAGGCTCGGAGGGTGGCCCGGATTTGTGAATCCATGGGCAGCCTTGAGCTGAGAGTGAGCAGGGACGAAGCCCAGGCCGAAGCGCTTTGGAGCCTTAGAAGGGCCATCTCCCCAGCCCTGGCTCGCATCCGCCCCCACAGGTTGAACGAGGACGTGGTAGTGCCCAGAAGCCGTCTTCCCCAGGCTATGGAACGGTTTGGCCAAATAGGGCAAGAATGGCAGCTCCCAGTTACGGCCTTTGGACATGCCGGGGACGGAAACATTCATGTGAACGTGCTTTATGACCGATCCGATTTGGATGAAGCCGCAAGGGCAGAAAAGGCTGCCGAGGCCGTTATGAGGGCTGCCGTGGAGCTGGGGGGAAGCCTTTCGGGGGAACATGGAATAGGCACCACCAAGGCTAAATTCCTTTCCCTGGAGCTGAACCCCCAAGCCTTGGAACTCATGAGGTCCCTAAAGGAGCTCTTGGACCCCAAGGGCATCCTGAACCCTGGAAAGATTTTCCCGGAGACTGCTGAAGGGCTAGGAGCGTGAAAGAAGTGCCTTTGGAGACTGGACGCCCCTGGGAGCAGCTCCAAGAGATGCTTCAGCTCTGCGTGAAGTGTGGAAGGTGCAGGGCAGTATGCCCTGTTTTCAAAGCAGTGGGGGTGGAGCCTGCAGCCGCCAGGGGCAAGCTGGCTTTATTGGAAGCCTGGATCAAGAGAAGAAAGCGGCTCGGGGATAGAAGGCTCAGGGAAGTTATCTCCCTTTGCCTCTTGTGCGGACGCTGCACGGCCAATTGCCCCAACGGAGCCGGGGCCAGGGAAGCTGTGGAATTGGCCCGTTGCATTCTGGCCCGGGAAAGCGGGTTGGCCTGGTCCAAAAAGCTTTTGAGTTCCTTTAGCTCCACCGAAAGAGAGGCTCGGGATCCATGGATCAGGGGAGCCGGCCTTCTCCAGAGGCTTCTCATGAGGGAGCTGCCCCGGGAAAGGGGGCTGGTCTTGAGGCTGGGAGCCACAAGACTGGGGGATTTTTGGGCTCCAAAGTTGAAACCCCCTTTTTTCCTGGAGCGGCATTCGGAAAAGCTGGGCTCTGCAGAGAGACGCGTGGGACTTTTTGTGGGCTGCACTATCCACTATCTGGCCCCTGAGGTGGGGGATGCAGCCTTGAAGATACTAGGCAGGATGGGCTACGAGGTCTTGATCCCAAAAGGGCAAGGCTGCTGCGGCCTTATGTCCGTGGGCATGGGAGACAAGCAAAGGGCTTCTCTTTTGGCCAGGAAAGTGGTGGAGCAGTTCGACATGGAAGAACTGGAAGCAGTCTTAGTGCCTTGCGCATCCTGTGCTTATCAACTCGCGAAAGGGATCCCGGAGCTGCTCTCTGAGGACCCCCTGGCAGCCCGGGCAAAGCTCTTGGCAGAAAAGGTGAAGGAGCTAGGTGTGTTTTTGGCCGGGGAGGAGGGGCTCTCTGTGTTTCAAAGAGAAGAAGGGGATTTCTTTAAGGGCTCCGTGGCGTACCACGACCCCTGCCACCTGGCGGTGGGTTTGGGGATAAGGGGCGAGCCCAGAAAGATTTTGAAGGAGCTTCGCAGATGGTCTTTCAAGGAGATGGAGGGGGCTGATGAGTGCTGCGGCATGGGTGGAAGCTTCAGGCTCTTTCACCCGGAAGTTGCGGCCAGAATTTCCGGGGAAAAGCTCAAGAGAGTGAGACAAGCTGAGGTGGATGCGGTGGCTACAAGCTGCATGGGCTGTTGGATGGGTCTAAAAGAGATGCTCCACAGAGAGTCAAAAGAGATCCAGGTCAGGCATATATGTGAGCTGGTTTGCGAGGAACTGGAGGATGTAGAAAGCTCTTCTTTGGAAAGTGGGGGCCAAATTTAGAGCATGGGGAGGTGCGGCAGGTGAACAAATCAAAGGAAGAGATCCTGAGGTATCTTCCCTCTGTGGAGGAGGTGCTTAAGGCTGCCGCTTGGGAGACCGCCCCTAGAAAGGCCTTGGTGGAGGCGGTTCGCACGCTGCTTGCCCGGGCCAGGCAGCAGATCCTTGCATGCCCTGAGCAGGGGCTTGAGGCCTTTCAAAGGAACAGAAAAGATTGGATCCAATGGGTTCTGGCCGAGACCCGGGCTTGCTTGAGGCCAAGCCTTAGACCTCTTATAAACGCCACGGGCGTCATCGTGCATACCAATTTGGGAAGATCTCTTTTGGCCGAGGAGGCAGTGCAAGCAGTGACCCAGGCAGCGCGGAATTATTCCAACCTGGAGTTCGACCTGGAGCGAGGAAAAAGGGGCTCCCGCCAATCTCACCTGGAAGGGCTCCTGCAACGACTCACCGGCGCCGAGGCAGCGGCTGTGGTGAATAACAACGCTGCAGCGGTGCTCATCTCTCTTAGGGCCTTGGCTGCAGGAAGGCAGGTGGTTGTCTCCAGAGGGGAACTGGTGGAAATAGGAGGCTCCTTTAGAATGCCGGATGTGATGGCTCAAAGCGGGGCCTGCCTGGTGGAGGTGGGCACCACCAACAAGACCCATCCAAAAGACTACGAGGCCGCCATTGGTCAGGACACGGCCTTGCTCCTAAAGGTGCACACCAGCAACTACAGGATCCTGGGCTTCACCCGGGAGGTGAGCCTGGAGGAGTTGGTGGAAATAGGCCGCAGAAACCGTGTTCCTGTCATGTACGACCTGGGAAGCGGCTGTCTCTTGGATCTGGGTGAATGGGTCCAGGAGCCCGAACCCACGGTGCAAGAGGCCCTGGCCGCAGGGGCGGACCTTGTGACCTTCAGCGGGGACAAACTTCTGGGCGGGCCCCAGGCCGGCATAATTTTGGGGAGAAGGGATCTGGTGGAGAGCATCAAGCGCTATCCCCTTGCCAGAGCCGTTAGAATAGACAAGTTGACCTTGGCGGCCCTGCAGGCCACCTTGGAGCTCTACTGGGACCCCCAAAAAGCAATGGAACGAATCCCCACCTTGAGTATGATGAGCACGCCGGCCTCTAGGCTGCTTCCCAAGGCCAGAAGGCTGGCTCGCCTCATAAAGAGAGAAAGCCCTTGCATGCGGGTGCGGATGGCCGAGTCACACTCCAGGGTGGGCGGAGGGGCCCTGCCCCTGGTTAGGCTTCCTACCTGGGTTGTGGCCGTGAGCCTGCCGGGCAGCTCGGTGCAAAGACTAAACCGGAGTCTGAGGGAAGCAGAGCCCCCTGTTGTGGCCAGGGTTGCCCAGGAAGAGCTGATCTTGGATCTCAGGACCATACGAGAGAATGAGATCCGGCTTGTGGCTGAAGCCCTCGGCCGTTGTTCATCCTGCCAGAGGCCCCAAGAGCATTCATGAGGCCCGAGAAGCTCAGGTGTGTGCAAGGCCGGCAAGACCGGCTGGACAGGTTCCTGGCTCGAGAGCTGGATATGACACGCTCCCAGGTCAAAAGGCTCATCCAGGAAGGTCACGTGCTTCTAAACGGGAACCCCGCCAGACCCTCCTCATGGGTGGAGGCCGGAGCATTGGTACAAGTTCATCTTCCTCCACCCAAGCCTTCGGGCTTGGAGCCCGAGCCCATGGAGCTGTCTATTCTTTATGAAGACCAAGAGCTTCTTGTCTTGAACAAACAAGCCGGCTTAGTGGTTCACCCCGGGGCAGGTCACTTGGGGGGCACCCTGGTCAACGGTCTCCTGGCCCATTGTCCAGGAATCAGGGGTGTGGGAGGCCTTGAGAGGGCGGGACTTGTTCACAGACTGGACAAAGACACCACAGGCGCCATGGTGGTGGCCAAGACAGAAAGAGCTCACAGGCTGCTCAGCCTTCAGTTTAGGGAGCGAAAGGTCAGTAAGGATTACCTGGCCCTGGTCTGGGGGTTGGTTCGGGAGGAGAGGGGGTTGGTGGAGCTTTCTTTGGGGAGGGACCCAAAACACAGGCTCAGGATCTCCCCCCGTTCCAGGAGGAGCAGGGAAGCCCGCACAGCGTGGGAAGTGCTGGCTCGGCTGGGTAGGACCACCTGGCTCAAGGCCAGGCCCGAGACAGGAAGGACTCACCAGATAAGGGTTCATCTGGCCTCCATGGGTCACCCGGTGGTGGGAGACCCCCTTTATGGAGGCAGGAGCGGGTGGAAGGCTCTCCCCCCCGCTGAGGGACGGGAGGTGTTGGGTAAGGTGGAGCGCCAGCTTCTTCATGCCTGGAGGCTTTGCTTTGAGCACCCCCTTTCAGGGGAAAGGCTCTGTTTCCAGGCACCCATCCCAAATGACTTGGCTTGGGTGCTCCAAGCCCTGGGCCTGGATCCCTCCCCCTGGAAAGAATCGGGATCAGGCAGGTCAAGCTCGCAAGAGCCTTGACTGGTGGGGTGTCTTGAAATAGGATAGTTTTGCTTTGTGTTCTGGTCCCATCGTCTAGTGGCCTAGGATATCGGCCTCTCACGCCGGAGACACGGGTTCGAGTCCCGTTGGGACCACCACAAGTGCAATTAACACCTCTAATCAAAAACGCGGCGCCGAGGTAGACCTGCTTAACGACGGTAGGCTTTCCCTTTATCCTTCGGACTTCTCGAACGTAGCAGTATGGCCTTCCCCTTTTTACCTTTTTGTGCAGGTGTGCCATGGAGGGCACTATATCGGGCCGTATTTATCAACACAAAAATGCACTAGCCCTACCTACTCCGATCAAACTATCCGATCCATCGCACTACCTTGTAGGGTCCTACATTGCTTCTCATTATAACATACCAACATCACTAGCTAATCCCGCTGAATCCGGCAATAACTTGTAAAGTCGAGTCTGAGTCTCCGCCAGTCAGCCATCACGGTGGTCCCCTCCAGCCCAACTTCCGCACTCTGGGGTGTTTTTTTGGGGGGTTGTTGTTTTGGTAGGGTTAAGGGGTTGAAAAGCCTAGGGGTGGGATGGGGGAGAAGGAGCATTTGTTCCCTGGGCAGCTTGGAGCCAGGACCACCTGAGAGGTGGCATGCCCTGGCAAAGAGGCTGGAGGCGGCTTTGGCAGGCCAGCTTTCTTTGGGGGAGCCCGATCCCCTGGTGGAGGGGATCGTGGCCAAGGCAAGGAAGCGGGGCCAGAGGGCAAAGCAAACTGCCCCAACGCAGGATGGCGAGGTAGTGGCGGTAAAGGTAGATGCGGTGGAGGTGGAAGAGGCCAGGGAAGCAGGGCCTGTGCATGTGGCAAATCAGTTCTTTATAAGGCTTGGGATGGAGGAGGTTTTGGCACAGGCAGGTCTCAGTGAAAGGGCAAGAGAGCTCACCAAAGTCATGGTGCTCAACAGGTTGATCAGCCCTGGCTCTGAGCACAGCATGCCTTTGTGGGTGAACACAACTGCCTTGGAAGACATCATGGGGGTTAGGCTTTCTGATCTTAGAGACGATGCTTTGTATCGTAACCTTGATCGTTTGCATCCCATGCAAGAGCAAATCGAGGCTGGGCTTAGGGCAAGGGAGGTGAACCTTTTTAGCCTTGATAGCACCATATATCTTTATGATCTTACCTCCACCTACTTTGAGGGGCAGTGTGAGAAGAACCAGGAAGCAAAGAGGGGTTATTCCCGGGACAAGCGGCCTGATTGCAATCAGGTGTTGGTGGGCCTGGTGGTGGACCGGGAGGGTTTTCCCGTCAAGCACGAGGTCTTTGAGGGCAACAGGGCTGACAGCACCACCCTTGGGGCCATGCTGGAGGTTTTGGAGAGAAGCCAGGGCAAGAAACAGGGGGTCACGGTGGTGGTGGACCGTGGCATGGCGCAGCGAAGAAACTTAGAGCTGATCAAGAGCCGGGGATACCATTATGTGGTAGCGGCAAGACAGGCTGAGCGTGACCGCTGGCTT